>JGI26084J50262_1000104_pt1 | contig 45448 bp, 50 predicted proteins | sample SaaInl6LU_22_DNA_FD_50262 | JGI IMG/M metagenome (IMG submission 50262) | reverse complement strand
GGTAAAAAGATCGGTGTAACGCGTGATCTTAATAGCAGGGTTACGCAGCAACAAGGTTATGCTGCAGACGAATACGAAGTTCTACTTACTAGCGATGATATTGATTTTATATCAGACAAGGAAATAGAACTTCAACAGTCTTATGGCTATCGCAAAGACAGAACATTATATAAAAATTTATTTAAATCAAATATGAAAATAAACCCAACAGAGCAAACAAGTACGTTTCCAGTTCCAGTAAGTAAACTTAAAGGCCATTTAATGGATAACTTAGGTTTAAGCTGGACAACACCACAAGGTTATGAATTTAAAATCACAAGAGATAACATACCTTGGATAGAGCACAATGCTAAAACCTCGATGTATAACGACAATCGAAGCTACATTTACAACAAGGCTTTTTATGAAGCCTTTTTTAATCCAAAGCATAACCAGAAAGTTCTTAAGTATGATACTAGCGTAGATAAGGTTCCTAATAGATTTGATCTTATAAGATCTTGGGCTAATCAACGAGGCATATACGATAAAGGTAATTCACATACGCAATATGTTAAGCTTATGGAAGAAGCTGGTGAATTAGCGGCAGCTTTACTAAGTAATCACAAAGAAGAAATCGTAGATGCGATTGGAGATATGGTTGTTGTATTAACAAACTTGGCAAAGCTAGAAGGTTTTGATATAGAAAACTGCATTGATTCAGCATATAATGAAATAGCAAATCGAACAGGAGTAATGCACAATGGAACATTTGTAAAAACAGGATCATTATGAAGATAAACACTAAAGACGAAATAGTACTAGCTGTACTTAAGAAAATGGATCAACGTAGTATTATTGGTCAGCAAAAATACGGAGCTACAATGATGCAAGAAATAGAAGGTCAAGAAAAAGATCTTAATCGTTTCTTAGTTGANGTNCANGAAGAGCTTATGGATGCTTTGCTATACATTGAAGCTGCCAAGCGTTGTTTGTCAGACGAGATCGAAGAAGCTATGATAAACCGAATTAACGTAGTTGGTCAAAATGGTAATGATGGTTTACATTANGACAAAGATCTAGCTTTAGATCCTTACGATGAAGATCATGCATTAGACATAGTTTTAAATGATATGGTTAAAAACATAGAAGTAAATGAAGAAGATACCTTATAAAAGAAAACGTAGAAAAAAAGGTCCAGTACAGTCGAAGAANGTGTCATATGATGGCATCAACTTCGCTTCTGGCTTAGAACGTTATATGTATATGGCTTTAAAAAAGAATAAGATTAAAGCTANATACGAAGGAGAGACTTTTGTTTTANTAGCCGGTTTTCATTTCGATAACGAGGTNTANGAAAGACANGCNAATGGNAAAGGTGATTACAANAATAGAGGTTGCAAACGNATACTACCTATTAAGTACACNCCTGATTTTATTGGNGATGATTTNATAATNGAAACAAAAGGTAGAGCTAANGAATCATTTCCAATGCGTTGGAAGTTATTTAAAAGATTAGTTATGANTCAATTTCCTAACGTAACATTGTATAAACCACAAAATCAAAAAGAATGCGACGAAACAATAAGGTTGATCCTGGACAAGCGAAAAGGATAGCAAGACAGAAGTACGCTGAAAGACAAATTGATAAGTTTGTAAAATGGAGCTGGGANNTAAGAGGTAAAGTTAAATATAAAGAATTAGTAGAATTACAAGATCAATATGGAATCAAATGTTACTAAGTACGTTTTAGAAAAATATCCTAAAACATTTAAAGATAAAAACATAATAGTAATGGAAAGTGATAATTGCTATTTTATTTCAACTAACAAAGACGGATCACCGTTAATTTTAAGTAAAAACATATGAAAACAAATGAACCTAAGAAAATGTGGAGTTTGTCAATAGGTACATATCCTGGTGTATTAATAGGTATGAGAACTTATGTAGAACAAGAACAAACAACACACGTATTTTATATCCCTTTTATAGATTTAGCATTAGAAGTTTACAAATAATGGATCAAGATGTAGAAACACAATTTCATACAATAGACGTGTTTATACGGTCTATTTTAAATGATATGGATAAAGTATCAATGTCCACAAAAAAAGCTGATACAATGGCTTATATTGAAGCCTGGAAACACGAATTATTAACAATTAAACACATAATGGATTTATAATGGGATTATTCGACGAAAGAATAGCATATAAACCTTTTGAGTATCCTGATTACTACACGGAAGGTTGGTTAAAACAAGCTCAAGCATTTTGGTTACATACTGAAATATCAATGCAGAGCGACATTAAAGATTGGAAAGAAAAATTAAATGATAAAGAGAAGAACTTGGTTGGAAACATACTACTCGGCTTTGCACAAACAGAATGTGCCGTCTCGGATTATTGGACGCAGAAAGTTGTCGGGTGGTTTCCTAAACACGAAATACAACAGATGGCAATGATGTTCGGCTCACAAGAGACCGTTCACGCAGTTGCTTACAGTTACTTAAACGAAACATTAAACTTAGAAGACTATGAAGCATTTTTGCATGAACCTGCTACCGCACAGAGATTTGATAATTTGGTTGCTTATGACGGTACAGATCCTGTTGGTATTGGTAAGTCTCTTGCCGTATTCTCTGCTTTCGCTGAAGGGGTTAGTCTGTATTCAGCTTTTGCTGTACTTTATAGTTTCCAGCTTCGTAATTTACTTAAGGGTATTGGACAGCAAATGAAGTGGTCAGTAAGAGATGAATCATTGCATAGCAAAATGGGTTGCAAACTATTTCGCGATATGTGCAGTGAAAACAATCAATTACTGAATTTATGTCGAGAAGATATAATAAAAGCTGCGGAAACCATGATAAAACTTGAAACTAAATATATAGACAAGATGTTTGAAATGGGTGATGTTGAAGGTATTAAAGCAAATGATTTAAAACATTTTATAAAAAAGAGAGCAAATGAAAAACTGGTTGAACTTGGTTACGTTGACTTGGGGAACTATTTCCCGTATGACAAGAATGCAGCGTCTAATCTTGATTGGTTCTATCATCTTACCGGCGGGGTCACTCATACTGATTTTTTCGCAATTCGGCCGACGGATTACTCGAAAGCTGGCGAGGGGGAAGACTTCGAAGACATTTGGTAGAATAATAACAGAAGAAGAAATATACGAACAATTATATGAAAAGTCAAAAGAGTAGTAGAGTTGATCTACTAGAAAAAAAGATACAAGCCTTAATAGGTGTTGTACAGCAATTGCTAGACGAAAATGCTTATTTAAAAGATCTGGCCGTAGGAACATTAGAAACAATTAAACAAATGCCAGATTATGAAGAAGCAATCGAAAAGCTTAAAACGCAAGTTACTGAGAAAGCTAGTACAGAGAAGACGTCTGAAAGCTGAAGAAAGGTTAGCAATTAGAATAGGTTACATGGGCAGTGGTTTTTTAATCGCTGCTCAATGGACTATAACACCTGAGTTATATATACTAGGGTTTATATGCGTCGTGGTTCAAACGTCATATAGAAAACAATGGAACCTTGTAGCACTTAATATTAATGGGCTTNTNGCCTGGATAACACACTTACTTACATAATGTGGAATGAAAACTGGAAAAAAGGTGAAGACTACCCTGTTTGGGGTAACAACGACATATACAAGAAAACTATATCCGGGGGATATTTACTGCACGGAGAAACACCACGAGAGGCATACATGCGCGTCGCTAAAACGGTGGCTCGTAGATTATATAAGCCGGAAATGGCAGAAACTTTCTTTTCATATATATGGAATGGCTGGCTCTGTCTTGCTAGTCCTGTCTTATCTAATACCGGCACTGATAGGGGTTTGCCTATTAGCTGTTTTGGTATTGATGTTGCGGATAGTATCCAAGATATAGGACAAAAAAATTTAGAGATGATGCTACTCGCTAAGCACGGCGGTGGAGTTGGTATCGGAGTTAATATGATTAGACCCGCTGGCGCTAAAATTACAGGTAATGGAACATCAGACGGAGTTGTACCCTTCTGCAAAATATACGACTCAACAATTCTTGCAACTAATCAAGGATCTGTCAGACGAGGAGCTGCTTCAGTTAACATTAACATTGAGCACAACGATTTTGAAGAGTGGCTTGAAATACGAGAACCAAAAGGAGATGTCAACAGACAGTCGCTTAACTTACATCAATGCGCAGTTGTTGGCGACAAGTTTATGCGTAAGCTTGAACAAGGAGATAAGGAAGCTAGAAATAGATGGAGTAAACTTCTTAGAAAACGAAAAGCAACTGGAGAGCCGTATATATTGTTTAAAGGAAATACTAACAAAGCAAATCCAAAAGCATATAAACAAAACGGATTAAAAGTACACATGACAAATATATGTTCAGAAATTACTTTACACACAGATGAGAATCACAGCTTTGTCTGCTGCTTATCATCATTAAACTTAGCAAAATATGAGGAATGGAAAGGTACTAACCTTATATATGACGCCACGTTCTTTCTTGACGGCGTTATGGAAGAATTTATTCAAAGAGCCAAGGGATTACGGGGTTTCGAAAACTCTGTTCGATCTGCACAGAAAGGGAGAGCATTGGGTCTGGGAGTCCTCGGATGGCATACATATCTCCAAGAGAAAGGCCTTCCTTTCGAAGGTTTACTCTCTCAGTTTGAAACTAGGAAGATTTTTTCGCAGATTAAAATCGAAAGTGAAAGAGCTTCCAGAGATCTTGCTGAGATTTACGGCGAGCCTTTGTGGTGTGTTGGCACTGGTATGCGTAATACTCATTTGCGTGCTATTGCTCCCACTGTTAGTAATTCAAAGCTTAGCGGGAACATTTCACCGGGAATAGAACCTTGGGCTGCCAATGTATTTACAGAGCAATCTGCTAAAGGTACTTTTATACGTAAAAATCCTACGTTATTGAAACTATTAAGAAAACTTAAAATTAATACAAATGAAACTTGGGATAAAATTCTCGCAGATGGTGGTAGTGTTCAAGGTTTATCTGAGCTTGATGGGGTTAATGTTGGGCCACACGAAATCCCTGCGAAGGAAGTATTTAAGACGTTTAAGGAGATTAATCAACTAGAGTTAGTTAATCAAGCTGGTATACGACAGCAATACATAGATCAAGCAGTAAGTTTAAATCTAGCTTTTCCTAGTGTAGCAACACCTAAATGGATCAACCAGGTGCATATGCAAGCTTGGAAAAATGGTATTAAAACTTTGTATTACACAAGGACAGAGTCAGTACTTCGTGGAGATATAGCACAACAAGCTATGGATCCTGAGTGTGCTGCTTGTGATGGATAATTAAAAAAGGGGTTCACGTAATGTGGACCCCTTTCTTGGTTACAGGAACTTTTGGGTATGGTACGCCCAGTTTATTTTTGTTCCTTTTTATTGATTATCTTGGTGCGAGTCTTGTCTTCCGCCTCCATATCTTCTAGCATGTGCAGCTTCTGGAGATCTACTATCGACTTCGACTTTTTTACCGTCTTGAGTTGTTACTGTTACTTTTTTTCCTTTATTTAAAGGACTACCATAGTTAATTGGTGTACAGTGTTTTGATGTAAATGGTTTCATTATTTTTCTTTTTTAAACATTAATTTATATAGTAACGAGTTCCATTTACCTTTTAAGTATTCGTTAAATGCAACTAACTTATTTCCTATTTTTATAAAAAACTTTCCCATAGTTATTTTTTATAATTTGGATTTTTCATTCTTGATAATACTCCATCTTCTGGATCTACTTCTACTTTAAATTTTTTACTATAAATAACCTTACCAGCTTCTCTAGCTTTTTGATGCAAACTATCTTTTTGCTTTTCAGTTAACTTTTTAGCGTTAGGGTTTATAATTGTGCTTCTTTGTCTAACAGCTACAGAAGGTGCTTCTTTAGCGCTAGCTTGTTCTTGAAATTGATTTAAAGGTGAACCATAGTTGATGCCGCTACATCCTTTCTTTTCCATTGGTGATCCGTAACTTATTGGACTACAGTGTTTTGATGTGAATGGTTTATTCATTGTTTTTTTATTTTTGTGTTAATATTTTCCTCTTACGTTTTTAGGACTTGATTTAGTTGATCCACCTTTACCAGCCCATAAATTTTTACAAGCCCAGTATTTAGCAGTTAGTTTATCTTTAGCTTCACTACACTTATGTCTAGCTCTAAATGATTTTCTAGCAGCTGCAGAATAATTGTGACCATATCCTGTAGCTCCAAAGTGAATAATCTTTTCTTTACCATTAGCACAAGCTTTTACAACTTTCTTTTTACCTGCTTTTGGTGATTTTCTAGGTTTATTACAAGGCATGCTTTCCTTGTCTAGTTTTGAAAATGGTGAATTGTTTTGTATGTATGCCATAACTAATATGTCCAGATTACGTTTTGTGATTTATCTTTATCGATGTCTACATGTATAAACGTACTTGCAACACCTATTCTATTAAAGCCTACTTCTAGTAACGCTGTTAGCATTTCAAATCTATCGTCAGATTTTACGCATGCTACATCTATTGCTAAACCTTTCAAGTGTGAAGACGAAGTTACTCCACCAACTTTTTCGTTATGTTCTTTTGTTCTATAACCACTGGTTACGTGTATAGGCTTTCCATATATTTCACGAGCTTTGTCTATCATCTNAAGAAGCTCGCTATCCATAAGCTTTCCGCTACCTATCTCGTCAGGTGAGTCAAACTCTTCGTGTTTAAAATATTTCATTGTCTATTATTTAATTTATCAATAACATTTTCTATGTCTTCTTCTTTTATATGCAATTTAAGATCTATTCCAGCTTGCCATTGATAAACTGGTCTTCCATTACGCATTAAAACAAGCGTAGGAACAGATACAACGCTTTTTTGTATTTCTTCAGGTTGATCCTCTAGCCACGCAAAACCTATTTTTACGTTAGCAAGTTCTTTATATGGTATGTTGTTTTCAGAGTTCCATCTAGCGTTTATTTCTAATAAAGTGTAGTTTTGGCAAAAACAATTTAGTGACACTAGTAATAATATTAAAATTGCAATTTTTTTCATCACTATTTTTTTTCAATTATTTCATAAAGTTTTTCATCTATTTTATCTAATTTATCACTATTCTCTTGAACTTTCTGTTGAGTGTTCATTATTGTTTCTCTAATCAGCTGATCTTTTAAGTCATACTCTGTTCTAGTGATAGTTGGCTTTGGAAGTTGCTTAGCCAACTCTATATCTTTTTGCAAAGCAAAATATAATGTAACTAAAGAAATAGCTCCAGCTATTACTAAGCCTATAGTTTTTAAATCTAAAGTAACTTCTGTATTTTCGCTAATTTTATTTGCCATATCGTTATTCGCCACAAGGCTCTCCTGTTTTAACGTTAATCCAATTTTCTTTTTCAAACCAATCACGTAATGTAGCACCTTTTTTACGCGCACCTTTAACCTCTGATTTAGTTGATCTTTCTCTCTTACCTTGCGCGGCAGCAGATTCTTTAGCTCGAATAACTTTTTCTTTAGCTTCCTTGCTCATTGATCTTACTTTGGCAGCAGGTAAACATACTTTACGTGTTCCACCGCCTTTTGCTTTATGTAGCGGTGTATTTCCTGGTTGTATATAAGCCATTACTTTTTACCTTTATCTAATTTACGCATAGCAGCGTTTCTAGCACACTTCATTTTAGCAGCATAGCTAGGATTCTTTTTTCTATTAAATACTATTTGTTGGTTTAAACTACCGACTATAGCTTTTTTATTTCTGTTTCTAGATCTTATAAGCCAGTTTGCTAAATCATTGCAGTCTAATTCTTTAAACTTACCTTTAGCATCCGCGTATTTAGAGTCTTTCCACTCGGGTTTTTTACTTGCCATTTTTTCTACAATTTTGCATGTTAATAAACCAGTTAGCTAATTGAACATCGCGTTTAGTAGCTTTTTTTCTGGCTTTTAACTTACTAACCTTAGAACAAGTTACATCACCCCCGTATAGTTTGTTAATACGAGCTTTTAAAACTCCGCGATATGCTTTAGCCATTACTTCTTTTTATTACCGTAGTTTTGTGGTCCACCAGCTTTGGTACATCTTACACCCCAACCTGAAGCGTAAGCGCTAGGCCAAACCTTAAATTTACTTTTAGCAGCTCTTTTACAAGCATCACTTATTTTACCGTACAAAGGACTATTTGCCATCTTTCTTTTTATTTTGTAATTTTATAATTTCTTTAACTCTTTGCTCTTCTTTAGTTAAAGCTCTAATTTCTTTCTTAGTTAAACCTAAATTTAGTAGCATTTTAACTTGATCTGATTTATTAAGATCAAATAGTTTTTGAGTTTGCTTTTCAGTTTCAGTTAACACTGGCTTGTCTTCAGCTAAACCAAAATAAGGTAGTCCAACATCCCAAGTAGACCAACCTAAAGCTAGTGCTACTTTTTGCCAGTTTTCTGTGGCTGGATTTAATATGTTACGCATGTTGTTCATCTTCATAACAGCTCTATCTAGCGGTATATTGAATACGGCTGATATTGTTTGCGCTCCTGCTAAATAAGCTGGATTGTCCATACTAAAACCTTTTTCTTTTATTTCTTTACGATTCCAAGAAACAGTTCTAGCAGCTGATTTTAATTTTCTAATTTTAGATCCAAGCGCTGGAGCTATAGAAAGCAAGTCATCTAAAGCTTCTTCAAACTTAGGTGATTTCTTATCTGCTTGTTCAGCTATAGTCATCAAAGCATTTTTAACACCAGCTACAACTGCGCCTTGTATACCAAGACCTTTTAACTGAGAATCAATAGCACCGTTTAAAGCTCGTTGTAACTTTTGTTCTTTGTTCTTTTTAGTTAATTCTGCTTTTTCTTCATCATCTTCATCATCGTCAAACATTGCCCAAGCTAAACCACTTTGTAGTGCATTAAATAGTAAATTTTGAATAGCACCGTAATAAACTATTTTAGATATATTACTTTTCCAATCGCCTCTTCCGTTAACTAAATCTTGAACAGCTCTTTTTTGTATACGCACGTACTGAAGTTGCGTGTTACCAAACTGTAGTATAATACGACCGATAAGTGATCTTTGTTGTTGGCTGATTTTAGACGGACTACTTGACTGCTGGTTTTCTTCCGCGATAGCCCTAAAGTCATTGAACGCCTGTTCCTCAGCTGCTTTTCTATCCATGCCTTGCTCAACCAAAGCTTCTATTCTATTTCTATAAAATGTAGCACCACCTGAGGCAATAGCAAAACTATCTGCATATCTAGTAAATACAAAACCTTTATTAAGCAAGTACGATATAGCGGCATTAACTTTATTTTTACTACCTTCAACAGCATCAGCTATTTCAGATTCACTTACATTTATTTTAAGACCATCTCGTCTTTCAAGTAAGTAGTCAGAGTTCATTAAAGTTAAGAAGTCACCCCAAAATTGTTTTTGGTTAGCAAACGCTTTACCCGCCTTTAATATATTATTATCACCCCAATTTATAAAGTTTACCGCAGATATGGTCTGTAATACTGCAGATCTTGTATTTAAGAACATTATAGCGCCAACAGAGTTGTTTAGCCAGTCTAGTATTTGATTAGAAACTCTATCACCGCCTAAAGGTCTATTACTACCACTCTTCATTGATCTAAGCGAGTCTTTCAATGCTTCAACGTACTTAGCACCAAAAGCAGCTTCAAGTTTATTCATATTCTTTTCAGAGAATATAATATCTACGTTTTCTTGCCACTCTTGTAAATACTCTGCTCTATTAACTTTATTAATACCTGATATAATATCTGTTGTGATATTACCTGCTGTCCAGTCTTTATCTGGTTTTGGGTATGGTTTACCTTTTTGTATAGTAACAAGTTGATCAGCAAATGCCTGTAATTCAGGATCAGCTTTAATAAAGTCTGTTAATCTTTTTTGATCACGCTTAGAAAGCCCTGGAACTTCAAGCCCTTGACTATCCCATATGTGTGTTCTAATAGCGTGTTGGTATGTAAACTTAGATATACCAGTTTCTTTTTCTAAAGTTTTTGGTATATTCTTAAACTGTTTCTTTAAAGCTTTATAATCTCTACCAGCAGCAACTTTAGCTTGTGATATAGCTATTTCAGCTCTATTGTATGGATCAAGCAAGTTTGTTTTATAAAACGCCATTTGAGCATCACCAACTTTACCTTTGCCTAAAGTTTTATATAGTAAACCTAAAAAGTCTTCAGCAGATGGCGTTGTAAAGAAAGTAAATTTACCTTTGCTAGCACCAACTGTTTTAGCTTTAGCGGCTGAAAACTGCTTGTAAGATTCAATACCTGTTTTGGCTTCAATAATATCGTTAAATACCTTGTCAAACAATTTTGTCTTGCTAAACTTAGCTTGTTGTACTTTTGATTTAACATCGACTTGACTAAGTACGTCTTTAACAGCTTGAACGTTTTTAACAGCATCATCAGCAAAGTAAAAGTCATTATAACCTTCAGCAGCTTTACCAGCTATCCATCTACCTTTTGCAGCAGCGGTGCCATCGCCTAGGCCAACTATATTCTCTAGCTTAAGATCAATACCATTAGCTTTCATAAACTCTTGTATTGGACCAGCGGCGTCAGCGGGTCTAGCTGTCAATACAAATATATCATCAGTACCTCTTGCTTTAGCTATTTTTTCAGCAACACTAAACAATGGTCCTTTTTTACCATCTACAACTTTGCTAAACTCTCTAAAGTCAAATTCAGCGCCTTGTGATTCTAGTGTCGATGCTTGAGCTGCAAACTCTGTTGCGTCAATTTTATTTACTTTATTAGCGTTTATACCAGCGTAAACTTGTTGTAAAAAGTCGTTTGGAAGTGGTTTACCATACTCTATTGTCTCTGTATTAATCTCATATAAGCGATCACCAAAGTCTTCTCTATATCTCTTTAAACTCTCTTGAACACTTTCGTAAGTTTTCTTTACAACAAAGTCAGGTAACGATCTTTCAGTTCTTGCTCTGTTTCTTTCAATTGCGGTTTCAAGTGGTGTAGTAGCTACAACCATGTGGACTTCAAATCCAGCGTCTTGTAAAGCTTTTATCTTTTTAGTGGTAGCATTGTAAGAAGCACCTGTACCATCTATAACCATACCATTACCTGCAGCAGCGTATTTATCGAACTTAGCTACAGCAGCTTTTCTAGCTGCAGCACCAAGTTTTGATCTTAACGATCTTTGCTCTGCAGTGTAATCAGATTCTTTAGCTGGTAATCCAGATTCAGCTTTCATAGCTTCTAACGCTATATCTTGATTAACTACCTTGTAACCGCGTCTGCCGAGTTGTAATCCTTTACCAACATTTGTTTTACCAGCGCCAGGACCACCAACCATAAATATAGCTTTTAGCTTTGTAGAGCCCTCGCTAAAACCACCTTCAACGTTTGGCACGGTATACAACACTTTGCTTTTTGACCTAGCCAGTGTATCGTCGAAATCAAATACTCTAATTTTTTTAACAGGAGCATCAGTTCGTCTAGCTTTATTTAACGCATTATCTAAAGTTCCTAGCTCATTAATAACTGTCTTGCTAAATCTAGCATTATTACCTTCAAGCTTTATACTATTAGGTTGTAAGTTGTTATTAACAATAGCAGCATTAGCTTCTTGATCTATTATTTTTAAATAGTTTTCAATATAATCTTTAGCGTCATACTCAGGATTTTCTATTTTATCTATAATTTTTTGCTGAATTACATTAGATAAATTAGGATTTCCAAAGTATTTTTGAGGAGTTTTAAAGTCTAATATTTTATCAGCAACTATATCACCGTCTATTGTTTTGTATAGCGTTAAATCTATACCTCCATCATTTTGGTTAACATTATTATTTATATATCTTAACCAACTAGTAGGGTTGTTAGAAGAATCAAAAGATTCACCCATACTAGAAGTGTAATTATACTTTCCAGGTATTTTTGTTTTATTNTCGTCAGATTTTCTTAAAGCTCCTTGAAAATAGTTTTCTTCTATNAAACTAAAATTTTGATCTACATTTCCTTTTAAAGCAGATTCTAGTAAAAATGCTGCNACATTGCTTTGCGGCATTGTATGTTCTTCTACAACAACNTCATTGAAAATAGGCTGACCATTTTNATCTACTGGATAAAAGGTTATAGGAGCTAAAAACCTCATAAAATGATTTTGAGAATTTTGAGCGTCATTTAAAACAGCTTCCCAGTAGGGTAAGTGTTGTGGATTTTTAGCTAAATCAGCTTCAATTTGTTTAAATATATACTTTAAATAAGGCATTTTAGCAGCCTCATTTTTCTTAAATTCGCTAGTTTTTATTTCATTAATAAAACCCTTATCTAAATAACCTACAGTACCTTCTTTTTTTGTTTTAGCAGTGCTTTTTATTTTGTATTCTGTTCTTTTAGGGGCTGCAGGAGCATTTTCTTTAAATTTAGCGTTAGAAAGTATGTTTTCTAAATTTGTTTTGTTTCCTAAAAGAGATCTTGAACTAAAAGCAAAAGACCCTAATGAAAAAAAGTCTTTGCCAAAAGATTCCGCTATTGTTTCTATAAAAGTTGGAAGATATCTTCTTTGCTCATCTGTTAGCTTCCATTTATTTTTTGTTCTAATTAAGGGTTGTTGATTATTTCTTTTTGAAACGTCACCTACTTTAGTTCTTTGAGCTCTACCAAAAGCTTGCATTATTTCGTTGTCACTAACTTTAGCTTTTTGTGTTTTACTAAATTTAGCACCACCACGTAATCTTTCAGGTGTAGTAGCTACTAAGTCTTCAAACATGCGGTTTCTAATATGTAAATTAAGTAAACCACGTATTGTTTGACCGACAGCGTCTCTATATATAGGCTTAACAGGCTTTTGTCTAATAAGATCCATATAATCTTTTAAAGTACCTGTGAGTTTGCCATCAGTGTATAAAGCATTCATTACGTTTCTAGGTAAAAAAGTACCTTTACCGAAGCCATCTTTAGTTTTAGGTAATCTTGCAAAATCGTTGTTAGCGTTTTTGAGTAGAAACTGTTTAGCCGTTGTTAATCCTTCAGCATCTGTTTTCTGATAGTTTCTAGTTTTATCAGTTATAGTCTGAGGATTTAAACCAAACATACCAGCGTATATGTCAGCAACAGCTTTTGGCACGTTTCTAGTCTCACCAAATCTAGTTACTTTTTTATCTTTAAAACTATCTTTTGTAGCTTCAGTTATTTTTGTTTCAACTTCAGCCTTATCTTTAGCACCTATTTTTTCCACTTGCGCCTGTGAAAACTCCACAGTTTCAGTTGGTTTTTTTGCTAATGGCTTTTCTTTTGTTTCAACTGCTGTTGTTTCCTCAGCTACAACACCTCTTGCTTCTGTAACATCTGTTGTAAACTCTTCACCTAAAACTCTACGAGAAGATTCTATAGCTCTAGCAGGTAAAAATTTATTTATATAAGCAGCTAATGGCACGCCTGATTCTGGTTTATATTCCATTATTAAATCAAGTATACCTCTTGGCCCTGTTTCTATTTCGTCAGTTAATAATTGACGATCAAAGTTTGGCGCTTGACTTCTTGCTTCTACTATTCTACTTGTAATAGGTTTAAATTTCTGTATAATATCCATAGCTCCAGAAACACCTTGATCTTCGTATATCTTCTGAACTTCATTAGAAGCTATTTCACGGTTAGTTACAGACTTTTTAATAATGCCTAAATCAACTTCTCCAAGATCTTGAAGCTTCTGTGCTCTTTCAGATATTTTACCTTTTTTTATGTTTTTCTGATAATCTTTTATAAAATTATAAACATCTCTACCGTCTTTAAAGTTTAGCTTGTTATAACCTCTAGGTCTAAAAATATCTAATATAGGTTTTGCTAGACGCATAAAGGTTTCTTTTAAATTATCTTTGTAAGTAATTTCACCTTTACCTATAGCATCAGAAAAGGCAGTTAAATATTCCTCAGCTTTAACTTCAGCTGTTGCATCTTTATAGTTCTCCTCTATACGCTTATCTACAGCGGCTTTTTCTTTTTTACTTAATATATTCTTAAAGCTGTCAACCAACTTTAACGCCGCGTTAGTGTCTGCTTGAAAAGTAGATCTTAATATTCTATGCAGTAGCTCATGTGAGCCAGCTGTTATAGCGCCTACTTCTGCAGCTCTTTGCTTGTTTATAAATATCTTACCACTTTCATCTATAAAAGCATCGACTTTACCGTTTTGACCAGTAGCTTCAACAAACTTGTCTACAGTGTCGAAAGTTTCAACATTTTCTTTGCCAGCTATATCTTCAACGACGGTAACCTCACCTTCAATCAGTCTTTTGTTAGCATTGGCTAAAACTCTATCTACTTTGTTTGTTAACGATTTATTGCTACTAGATATACCACCTTTAGCCGATCCATACTGTTGAGCTGTTATTTCTCCTTTAGCCAAAGACTCATTTAACTCAATAAGAGTTTTGTTATTTTTCTTTTTCTGATTAAGTAAATCTAAAACTTCATTTTGCTCTTCTTTAGTCATTAAGTTTGTTAGTTTGTTTGTATTTTCTAACAAATCTTTTAGTGACTGCTCTTTTTCTTGTATCTGTAAATCTATAGCTTCTTTAAAAGCTTTATTACCACTTTGAGACTTTTGTAATTGCAAGCCAGATACTTCTTGTATTAACTTAGTAGCATTGTTAAAAACTTCAGTTTCTGTTATTAAGGCGCTACTTACAGATCTACCTAGCGATGTAGGTGCTGTCATAACTCCAGAACCAATCACACCCATCATGTAGTTTTCGAGATATTCTTTGGCATTTCTAGGGTCAGTAATAGCATCAGTTAAAGCAACTGTAATACTTTTACCTTTACCCAAACCTTCGTTAACTTTTTCTGTCACAGCCTGTCCAACCTCAGTTAAACCTTCTTTGTTTTGAGTTAAAACCATAGTGGTTAAAGGCTTAAGTAGGTTTGTTTTACCTATCAAGTTTTTCATTATGCCTTTGAAACCAACATATTCTAAACCAACAGCAACCCCGCCTAAAGCTAAAGGAGTTACAACTTCAACTTGTTTATTTCTAACAAGCTTGTCTAAAGCTTCAGGATCATCACCATATAAAGACTTAGCTTTTTGCACGTTATAGTCAACATACATAGGCGCAGCTACCTGAGGAAACAAAGAAGCTCCTCTAGTTAATGCAGCTGGAATAACTGTAGAAACTGTACTACCTACAGCATTTAATATACCACCAAACAACTCTCTACCAGAAGTAAGCTCTATGTTAATACCGTCTTCTAAATCAAACTTATCAACTATATTACCAACATCAATAATGCCTTTACCTAACTCTTCTGATTCTTTAAATCTTTCTATAATATAATCTTCAGCAAACTTACCAACATTAGTATCAGTGCCTTTATATTTTGTTTTGATTTCTTCAGTACCCATGTTTCTAGTGCTTAATTCTTTCCACTTTTCTGGGTTTTCATCAAAATCAACTTCTTCGTTAGTCTCTGGATCTATAAAAACTATAGACTCATCTGGCATTTTGCCTACTAAAAAATCAGCAGCATCACCTCCAGCTACACTAGAAATCCAATTAGTAAAAGCGGCTTTAGTTCCTTCCCAAGCTTGCTCTAATTGAATTGGAATATTGTTTATAAAAACAGCTTCAGCTTGTTCAGCTGTTGTCATTTTAGCTATTTTTTCTTTTCTTTGTTTTTCAGCAATTTCCAACGCTTCTTGTTGCGTTCTGGTAAAAAAATCACTAAACTGCTCTCCTTCTTTTTTCTCTTTTTGATACTTATCGTAAGCGCTGTAAAGATCTTTGTTTATAGTCTCGTCTGGAGCTAGCTCTAATTGATAATAAGCTATTGTTCTTTCAGGTGTTCCAGGCTCGTGTTTTTTTAATATAGAATCTATTTGATTTTGTCTATATTTCTTTTCTTCTTTTTCAGACTCTTCTATTGATTTACCAAAAACATTTTCGTGTATTTTATTAAAATCAAAAGATTTTTCTTCAAACTGCTGTAAGTTTTGTCTAGCGTCTTGAATTATTTTTCTTTCAGCTCTTTGGTTTATTATTTCAAGATTTGGATTTGATTGTGATTGTCCATTTCCAGATTCTAAACTCTCGGACGCTTCCGGTGTTTGTGTGGGTGGTGCAGTTGCATCCGTTTGTTTTGCAGCACCCTCTATCTTTACCTCTTCTTCTTTAGGCTGATTTTTCTTTTTCCACTCTTGAGTTTTAGCAATAACTTCTTCTCCAGATAGACCTTGCTCAAATAAAGAATTTACGTATTCTACTAGTTGCATTTAATTAAATTTATAGGTTATTAGCTTCGATGAATGCTTGTGCTTTAGCCATTTTAGCTTCTTGTAAATCAAAAATAGCAGCGTCTTGTGGATTTGTAGGTAATTGATTTTCTACAAATTGCTTAAGGTAGTTATTCATAAAGTAATCTTTGTATTTTTTCTCAAACTCTTTTTGTTTGTCTGGGTATAACGGTAGATCTTCAGTATAAGACCAGTATTTACCTTCAGATAAATAAACGTTCCAAGCGGCTACGGCTTGTTGCTCTAGGTTTAATAAACCAGCAACCTCAGCTGTTATAAATGGACTAGATTTTCTTTCGATCTTGTCCATGTCATACTTAAGTATGTTTCTACCCTTGCCATTTCCGATGTCTATAATCTCATAATCAAAACTACCATCCGGATTTTTAAGTACAAATTCTTCAGATATCTTAGCGTTTGGTGATAGTTTACCATTTTCCATAATACTTTCAGATGTAAATAAACCAATTTTAGCAAGTAAAGACATCATTTCTGACGGTAAATCAGGTGTCGATGCAACTATGGTTGTGCCTACATTGCCTAGCGCTTGTAATGAAACGCTATTAATCACAAGAGGCTGTACAAACATTGGGCCATAAAATGTTATTTGCTGAGATCCATCTTGTAATAAATCTAAATAAGCATCGTAACCATCTGATTTTGAAAAACCAGGTCTTTCATTTAATATGCAATTAGCTACAGTGTATTCAAAATTATTGTTAGGATCAAAGTTTTCGCTTTCAGTTACTTGAAGCTGCGATATAAGTGAAGATAAAAAATCTAAAGAAACTTGAGGAGCTTGCTCTATTATTTTTAGTTGATTAATCTCATAAACACAGTTTTCCGATTCACACGTGTTATTATCTATTGCTATTTTTAGTTTAGCATAAGTTTTAGCTGTGTTAGCAAAAGCTTTACCTAAAAGATCAAAATTAACATCATGAGCTTTTGATATAAAGTCTTTATTAAAACCAAGTGCGTCACTTTGGTTTATTTGCTTTATTGTAAGATTTTTTATTATATTTTCGTTTTTCATCTTTTAATATTTATGAACCACCACCAAAAAGACTTCCAAGACCACCTTCTCCGCCAGCAAGACCTCCAACTATACCGCCAATACCTCCAATTGCACTCATCATTCCAGATGTTTGATCAGCTTCAGCTTTAGCTTGATCTTGTCTAGCAGCTTCTAATTGTCCTCTAACGTAATCAATTTGATTTTCTTCTCTAGTTTCCGTCATTTGCATTTTAATAGCTTCACCTTGTGCTTGTGCGGTTTGAGCTCTTGCGCCTTCAGATATTTGTATATCCTGCAGTCTTGCTTGTTGAGCAACTTGAGCTTGCTCCATAGCTTGTTCGCCTTGCGCTCTTAATTTTTCATTTTGAGCTTCTTGAGATTCAATGCTAGCAGCCACACCTTGTTTGCTTTTTAGAGCAGCATTAGCCAAAGCAGTTGCACCGCCAGCGCCAGCGCCCGTAGCTCTTAATGTATCTAACGTGTTAGCTAAAGATATATCAGCTTGTTCTATTTTCATTTCAGCCGCTTGAGTAGCAACACTAAGGTTGGCAAATGGATTAGATATTTGATCAGACAAATCTGTAGCCATATCTGCTAAACTAGTAACACCAGCGTAAGGGTTAACAATCTCTTGCCTGTTTTTTTCTAAACTTCTAAGTTCACCTTGAAGTCTTCTTGTTTCTGCGGCTTTAGCTGCCGCTGCGGATTTACCTTTGGAAGCGCCAAAAAGACCGCCTATAAGCTTGGTGGCTCCACCTATTACTGCTCCTGTTAGCATAATTTTATATTTTTAATTTTAATATCCACTTGAATATGTGTAATTTGATGATACAACAAATAACTCTTTATAACCACCAACATCTGTAACATTGTCCGTTTGTATGGTTACTAAAGTAGTGAAACCTTTAATACCTGAGACTTGATCTCCATATATAACTTCACCACCAATCGCGCCTTGTGTCGAAAAGTTTGCTTGAGTGTTATTAATTAAGTTAGCACAATACTTATTTTCTTTTCTATCAAAACCTGCTCTAAATATTGGTTGAACAGTTGCTGCCGCTCCAGTATTTGGTGGTACAGCAGAATCATAAGCACCTTCAACAAAGCTTAAAACACTAGCAGTTTGATCAAACGCAGATATACCAGTTCCAGCTGATGTACCAGCTCCAGTTCTATCTGATTGATAACTAGTTATTTCCCAGCCGTTAGATCCTTCGTAAGCAACTGTATTAAATACTTTTTGAGTGCTTGGTTGAGGATTCATTACAAACTTAACAGACGAAGGATATGTTGTTCCATAAAAAGATCCGTGATTAACACTGCTTGAATCATGAAGCCATAAACTACTTCCGTTGTTTGTGTATGTTCTATTTTTAACACTAAATATTTGACTTGGTTCAAAGTTGTAAAAACTAACCCAACCTTTTGTTCTTTCATCAAAAGAAAGTGTTTTATATGTTAAGCTTGGATTTGATGGTTGTATCGATAAAGTATATTCTTTATTATACATGTCCCAACCACCTATGAGCTTACCAACACCAAAAGTATTAGAGTCGACACTTATTATGTTATTTCTAAAGAACGATGTTAAACCTGCTGATGATATTTCATCTATACCACTATTACCACCCAATCTTAATACTACACCTTGATTTGAGTCTACAAAGTATTTGTTATAACCATATACAGCAAAGCTTTCAGGATGTGTACCAATACCATAGTTTCCACCGTAAGGTACTATTTGTCCAATTACAGTTCTAAAAGAACTAACAGGTAAACCGCCGCCTTCGGCTGAATATATAGCATCTTTATCTATTAATGCTCTACTAACTTTAGACTCTTGAAATATAATTAAGTTTGTATCCTCAGCGTATAGTTTTTGTATTGAACCATTTGCTGGGTCTAAACTTTTAGTTATTTCCTCACCAACACTAAATACGTTAGTTTGATTTATACCAGTTCTAGAGTTGTATATACCTGAGTATATCATAGAGTTAAATCTAAAGTTGGCATTTGGCTCATCTTCAACTAGATAAGCTCTAACACCGTAATCTGTAGAAGTATTATTATAACCACCTCTAATTCTAGCTTCTTCAACTATCCACGTTTTATCATTGTCTATGTTAGATGTTCTTCTAAAACCACCAGAAGGTTGAGGTATACCAAAAGAACCATTCCAGATTAACTCATCTGAATTGTTTTCTGGCTGTTTTTTTAAAACAAAACTGTTAAAATATTTAACTTCTATAGTAGCTGCCATTATATTATTATCACTTGTTTATTTAATTATTTATGGTAGAGGTGATGGTGGTATTATCAACTCAGTCGTAGCCTCAACATAATTATTATTCGTGCTTGGAGTAGTCACGTCTTGATCTGGTATATTGATAGCTGTAATTTCATAATAATATCTTCCAACATACCTGTCTATGCCTACAGTAGTAGATATAGGAGTGGTTGAACCGCCTAAAGGAACATTCTGATTTATAGGATAAGTTATACTTATTGTGTTTTCTTGGTAACCAGGATCTCCTGGACTTAAACTATCTACGCTACCTATTTTTAATGTAGCTGTGCCATTTTTGTTGTTTCCAATAGCTGGATCAACGCCAACAGCAGATAATTGTAGTTGAACTTGAAACCTAAAAATAGTTTCATTTGGAGTTCCTTGTGCATAACCAGAAATGTTTATAAAACCATTAGTGCTTCTAGGTCCAATAAAAGATAAATTATCTCTACTAAAAATTTCTTCAGCATTCAAAGGATCTGTTACAGCTATTTCAAGAATTTCAAAAGTGTACGTAGTTTCGCATATTCCAGCTATATTAGGCTGAACACCTTCGTAGTCATAAGCCCTAACTTGAACAGCATAACTGTTACCTCTTGCTATTGACTCTGTAAATGTCATTTCACCTGAAGTATCGTTTAACGTGAATGGGTTTTGCAGAGGATCGCTTGTAACGTCTACAGAATCTTTAATAACACTATATATTTCAAAAGTTAGACCTAATTGATTTAAAGATGTAGTGCTAGATCCGTTAACACCTTCGTAGGTGTATATAACCCCAGATGTTTGACTTGATGATACAGTGATTTCTTGGGGGCAGTTGGTTATTTCTGGCAAATCATTTGTCAACGGGCAGAAACCACCTGTTTGAGTTAAAGTCGTAGCACCGTTAGCTTCATCGTGGTCAAAACTCATTTCAATAGTATAACTATTAGGGTCTGGCGGCGTAGTGTTATTATAAACTAATCCTACATCACCACCTGGAGAGTTTAATATAATATTAAAAGTACCGTTTAAATTATTTTCTATATTAAATATACCGTTCGCTGGTGTTGTAGAATCGTAATAAAGAACACCGTTGGCGTTAGTGGGGCTTCCAGCTCCATCGACTATGCTAACTATAGATCCAGTTGTATCTTCTGGAGGATCAAATTGAGTACCATCTAATTTTACTGGCTTAAAGAAGCTAACAGGATTATCAGTACCGTCGTTGTCTTCTCTTAAATACCAATTCCAATCATCTATTCTATCAAATGATGTTGGCCCTGAAGCGTTTATAGCTTGATTTAAATCACTTATAGTTCCAGATGTTGATGTTTCCCAATAAATATCTAACAAAGACACTACTGGTTCTATTTCATAAACATTTAAAAATGGACCGTTTTGATAAGATCCAGTTGAAGGTACTTGAGCTCCAAACTGTTTTTGAGTACTTATTCTGGCAACTAAAGAACTAGAATCAGATGTTTCAGCAAAATTATAAAATAAACTTTCATTAAAGTTAGCATTTTGGTAATCAAAAAGATCTTTTATAGTAGCTACATTTGTACTTATATCAGCTGTTTTTTCAGGATAAAATTGAACGTTAGACGCTAAATCGTCTGGATCACCTGGTAACTCTTCTAAATAGTTAGTAACTCTACCAAACATTCTAACGCTACTTCTAAATTCTCTTTGAGCAGGACCAACTTCTGTTAAATCTCTAGGTATTTTATTTATATTATCATTAAAAAGAGTTACGTGAGATGTTGTACCTAATTCTTTGGTTGAACTCAAAGGATACGCTGCCATTACCGTAGGAACATAAGCATTGTAGTATTCTTGTTGGGTTTGCTTTACAACTACTTTGTAAGAATACCAACCAAGTGGATTATAGTCTTGTGAGTCAGGATCTCCATTATATAAAAGTGGACTTCCAGCATAGCTACCATTTATAGTTTGATTAAACTGTATTTTTAAAGAATTACCATCAAAATTAGATAAGTTAGCTGGTGAGTCAAATTGTGTTTTATAATCTGAAAATATTGTTGAGCTTAAAAAACTAGGTGATCCAGATAGCGTTGTTCTTGAAAATATAGGTGTAGACTGTCTACCGAATCTATCTGCTAAAACTATGCCAACTTCGTAGTTTCTATTTTGTTTTAAAGTTGCGTTTGGATATTCTATTTCACTACTTTTAGTTTCACTCTTATACTGACTAGTATAAAAAGTACTTTTTTCAGTAGCACCTAATATGTAATCTAAAAACTGAGGCGGAGTGTGCTTGTCTTGATAGTTACCATAAATAACTCTATTGCTAGACACTTCTTGCGACAATGCTTTAACTGGAACTTTGTCAAATACTCTAGTGCTTTCACTTTCTGGTAAAGTCTTAAACGGTGCTTTAGATCCGTATTCATATTGATAATATTCACTATCACCTGTCACGTTATTAGTTAAAGGTATAGTATCAACTACTTTTATAGCTACTTTATCAGATTCTTTATAAAGTATATCTATTTCTGTAACTTTTAATGTAGTAGCTAGATTATTAGCTGCATCTGGTAAAGGTATGTTTAAAAGTATTTTGTTAACTTTATTTTCCATAAATTCAACCTCTGTACTTCTAAAAGCTTTTTCCTCATCAGTAACAATATCTTCACCGACTTGTTGTTTTAAGAAGTAACCATCTTGTTTAGGTATAAAGCATGGTTGAGTAAAAGGAGCTATTAAAGAATACTCGCCGTCATCAAATTTAAATCTATATGAAAATCTAACAAACTTATCTTCTAAATAATCTAAGTTAGCTTTGGTAGCAAAATCTTCATCATAGTAAGGATTTTCTATAGCAAACTTAACAACATCTTTGGGCGCTAATCCTGATGGAAGAGCACCACTAGCCTCTATAGTTAAAACGTTGGTTCCAGTTGAAACGTTAACAACAGATATGCCTAAGTCATCATAATTACCATTTGGAAGTTGCAAATATATATCTTGACCTATCAGTGGAAGTGCTCCTAAAAAACTAGGAGTTGCTATTTCAAAAGTTGTTGAACTTACAACGCTTTTTACGTCAGCAGTAGCTGATGGCCCTAAATCTTCATTTATAGCGTCTTGCATTGTAGTCTCAGGATATACGAAATCCAAAGAAGCTCCAGATGTTAGTGTTTGAGGTATATTTACTTCAATGCTTGTAGGTAGGTTTGTTATATCTGTAACGAAAACGTTTTGACCTACTTCAGATCCTACTAAGCCTTGACTAACTTTTATGTCTGTAGATCCTGTTGTGAGTGGTATTGTTGTTGAGTTATTTACGGCTGAAGAAGTTGTATCACTTGCTATTACAGCGCTAGTTAGCTCACTAGGTTGATAAAGCTGTATTGATTCAAAAGGATAATATTTAGCTACAGATAATTGATCCTCAGTAACATAATAAGATCCAGTCGAATTGCCACGTGTTACGTTTACTTTTCTAGGTTGATTTCTATTGTCTGTAAAAAATAACAAGTCTTCAAGTAGACTTATGCCAGTTATAGGATTTAACGTAGAAAAGTTTAACCAAGTTCCTTGAGCAATTATTTTAGTTGACTGCGTTTGAGTGTTAAAAGAAACTATAGCGCCCCATGAAGGTAATATAGAGTCAATGTTTATTGTAGCGTCACCATTACCACCTAGTATAGTAACCGTGTCTCCAACGTTGTAGCCGGATCCAAATCGAACTATATTAACAGTACCTATAACGCCACCTGTTTCTTGAACTGATACAACCAAACCAGTACCATTGCCAGTTGTTGAAGTCTGTCCAGTTGCTGGGGTTGTGTCATATCCAGTACCTCCACTTGTTAGCGTTAAAGTATTTACAGCACCTGTTGGTACATACTCAGAACGAGTGTTATTAGTTAAAAAAGAATATATAATACCGCTAACATCGTCAGAATAAACCCCTATAACTTCTAAGCCAGATTTACCTAATAATGTATCAAAGTCTATTAAACTTTCATTACCAAGCACAGTCTGTAGAGTACCAACATTATCACTAACTGATTTATTTACAGAAACATTAAAAGCTTCTCTATATTCGCCGTTAGGTATTAATCTTTCATCAAGGTCTTGATTCATTTTAGACTTGATGAAACTATTTTTAACTTCTGCCATTTAATTTTAGTGTTTTAACCATTTAGACTTACCTCGCATAACTTGAACTATTTCAGTAAGTTTAATGTTAGATAATCTAATCTTAGCGTTTCTTAATTTAGAACTTTTATCTTTTTTAAGTCTATGTACTAAATACTCTGGTTGATTTGCTCTAGTAGATACAATGTAATGTAGTATAGAAGCGTATAGAGCTTCTTCTGCAAGCTTAGGAACTTTAGTGTCCTTATCATAAGCTAAACCATCAGAGATATACTCTAATACAATTAGTCTATCTACTAAATCACTTGAAAAAGACATCTTACCTTCTCTCTCGTCTATCGTAAAGTAGCCGTTAACGTTAGCATATTGAGGATCTGTTCCGTAAAACTGACCTAAATTCCAGTTGCCATTGTATCTATAGGCATTGCTAAAGTAAGCCCAGTCATCTAAATCAAAATCATTATTTAGAATCTCAGTGTTCATGCTATCAAATCTCTCTTTAGTTATAGAAGTTCCTTCTATGTTTTCACCAAAGTTATCTTGAGTTGGTACGCCTTTATTGTCTTGTATAGGAGTATTGTACGGTATTGTCGTTAAGTTATTAGTAGGAAATATAGGTCTTTTTACACCATATTTGTCTATCCAAGAAACTTTAACATAGTTTACGTAATCCTGAGGTAAGATTATATTTAAACTAGAAGGTACAGTTAATTCCTGAGAGTGTATGCTTTTTAAAGTATCATAGCTAAACTCTTGTAAAGATCTTTTAGCGAAAAACAATACATCTGATTTTTTAGCTCTTTGAATAATCTTACCATCTCCAACATAACCAACCATAAAGTTGTCTATAACATCATTTAATGTTATATAACTATAGCTACCATAGTTGTCCTCAACAGTATCACCCACAGCTTCTTCACTAGCTGTGCTAGCGTAATTACCACCGTCTAACTTTTTAAGTTGAACTACAATAAAATCTAAATCAGCTGGAGCTGTTACGAATGTTACAATATTGTTTTTTACAGAATACTCAGAAGTATATTCACTCCAACTACCTGGCAAACCAGTTGAGCTTGTGTATATTTTAAAGTTATTTAAAGTGTAGTCAACTTTATTTGGGTCGTAACTTCCAAAAACTAAGTCAGTGTCAAAAGTAGTAGTAAAGTTTACTTCTGATCCATCACCTCTAAAGCCTTGAGCGCCTTGATAATATTGTTGGTTTGTTTCTGTTATTAGACTCATTTAGTTATGATTTTTCGTTTATTTGAACAGCTTGACTTTCTTGCTCAGCAACTTGAATTATAGTGGGATCGTTTATTACAATACCAAAGTATTTAAGTATATTAACTATCAAGTTTGTTTGTTCTGATATATCTAACTGGAAATCAGCAGATGTTGAAGATCCAACGCCTACAGGATTAAACACATATTGACCAACTGATCCGACAACATAATCCCATTTTGGAGAAGTTGGGTTGGTGATACAGTTAACCACAACACCACCATCAGTTTTTGGCGAAGGTGATATTTTTAAAACAACTCCATTTTGCCCAGAGTCATTTGTAGTGTAAAATAAAGGGTATTGTTTTGTGGGTTTTGTTAGTTTTGATCTAGTTATTTTATCAAAATCTTTTTTGCTAGTCAATTGAGTTATTGACTCGTGTTTAGGTTGACCGTCGTATGTAGTTATGACTTCACCTATTTTATATATTGTAGACGATGTATTATTGTAAAAGAAGTCACCAGTTTCGTCGTAAGTAAATGATATTTCTTTTTCAAAAGGATAAAGCTTGTAAGCTATATCTTTATACATGTTAAAAAACTCCGTGTCGTTTTCAGAGTTATTTTGATTTTTTCTATTCTGTTGGTTTCCGTTTGGAAAGTAAGAATTGAATATTTCTTTTTGTACTAAATCAGCAATACTGTTAAACTCAGAAGGTGTTACATAACCTCTTTGCTCTTTGTTCAATATGTACAAGACTGTTGTGTATACTGTGTTTACGTTTACTGCCATTTTATATTTTTATATAAATACTAAAAAGGCGGCCGAAACCGCCTATGTATTAGTATCACTTGTTTTTATAGTTTTTTCTCTATTGATCTAAAAACTTCAACGCCTTCGTCTGTCTTCAAGAAAGCAGCAAAAGCTGAGTATGGATTTTCGTCAAATGGTACGTTCATTAGTTTTCTACCGTTTGAAGCCCAAGTAAATGTTCTTTGATCTCCAGATAATCTTATAATTCCAGCTTCAGAAGCTTTAATAGCTATATTTCTAAGCTGAACATTATCATCATTAGCTAAAGCTACAAAACCTTTAGGATTACTTTTAGCAAATAAAAGTAAATCTCTTTTAAGTTCTTTTGAGCTCATTGTTGAAACAGCTGAACCAAGCTCTACTCTTAAAATAGCTTCTGCTTGATCTATATCTATTTCTCTAGCTAAATTCATAGCATCTATTTGTGTTTCTAAAGTATCTAGTTCGTCTTCAGCTACAGCTATAGAGCTATATTCATAATATCTTTTGTCTTTATACGGGTGGTACAAAGATAATAGTTTTTGTAAGTTTTGTTTTTCTTTGGGTACATATAACACTCCATCTTTAAACATTATATGACCAAGAGTTACCTCACCTTTCTGTTCTTGTCTAAAAACAGAGTTTTGGTTTGTAGCATATCTTAGCTCTTTTTGCTCTCCTGCTTTTTCATCAAACCATAACAAAGGGTATCTAGAGCTATGTCTAGATGGTATTGTATATGTTAAAGGAGTTTTATTTCCTTTTAGAAAATAAGTTCTATCTTTTATTTCCCACTCTGGTTTTTTAGGTTGAATTGGTTTTTGAACTGGTGCACTTTTTGCACTAGTTGGCTGAGGTGCAACCTCAACAGTTTCTTCTGCTTTAGCTTTTTTAGCCATAATATAATAAAATTAAATAATTAATAATAAAAATCCTGAGGCTACCGTGATGATAGCCCCAAGATTTTAAAGTGTTATTAAGCAGTAAACAATACGAAGTTGTTTGCTCCTTGTACAACTAGACATCTTTCAGAAAGGAAGTGTACTTCCATTGCATCAAGATCTGAAGTGTAAGCTCCTCCTACAGAACCAGTGATCCAGTTTTTCATACGACGATCGTCAGCTTGTGAAGCTCGGTAACGAACGTGTAGGAAAGGACGACGGATGTTTGTTCCTAAGATTTGATCGTAAACAGTTGAAGTTCCAGCTGGTACTAATACACCATCAATGCTAGAAGTTCCTAAACCTCCACGAGTAGAAGCATCGTTCAAATATTTCCAATCAGTTTTGTAGAAATCGTAAGATCCTCTACGGAAACCGCTAAATCCAAGATTTAAAGCCATTTCTTCAGAGTTTTCAAACAAACCATAAGCAGTACCACCAGCGGTGCCAACTGAAAGATCAGCAAGCATATCGTCAAAAGATAAAGCAGTATTTCTGTTTAAGAAAAGCATGTTTTCTTCAATAGCTCCTTGAGTATCTAAGTTTTTCAAGATAGAATCAAAATCAGCCAATTGCCCAGTACCGCTGTTAAAAGCAGAAACTACGTTTCCTCTTTCATTGATAGCAGCGAAAAGACCTTGAGTACCTTTAACACCTACAGTAGATGTTCCTCCTTTTAATTCACCTTCAACTACAGACATTTCTAGGTAATCTTCAAAACGCAGTCTTGTTTCAGACTCAGCTTTTAAATACCATAAGAAACCACCTGTTCCATCTTCAGTTGCTACTTCTACCCAACCGATTTGAGCAGTATCAGAACCGTTAACAGCGTATTTGTCTTTGATGATAATTGGAGAGTTAGAATACTGAGTGAAAGAAGGCTCTATAGATAATCTGTCAGCATCAGTAGTTCCTTTTCCATATTCAGAACCATATACAAAGATTTTCAATTCAGGACTTCCAGTTACTAAATCAACTTCACCAGCTCCAGCTCCATCAAGAGCTTCTTGAGTATAAGGCTTTACAGTTAATTCACCAGCTGCTAAAGAAGAACCTGGAGTTGCTCCAGAAGCAACAACATAACACTTAAGTTCATCTCCGTTAGCTCCGTTAGTTACAACGATAGTTGAACCAGGAGAAACTACGTTTTCTACTAGAGTAGCTCCAGATCCACCTACAGGGATAGTCAATGTTGAAACAATGTTTGGAGTAGTTCCAGTTACAGAAGCTACAACAGCATTGTAAGAAATGTGTAAACGGTTTTGTTCAGACCAAACAACTTGATCAGATGTCATAGGCATTTCCGCGCCTACCATTCGTAAAAATCCAGATAACGTACGATTTCCGTAACGCTCTACTTCAGCTTCGTAGATTTCTGGTAAATATTGCTGAGCGAAATCACTAGTACCATTTGTAAAGTTCAAATAGTTTGTTTCTAGTGCTTGTTGAGTTTGCGATGGTTTAATTGAACCAAACGCAGGTGCTACATTAGCCATAATTTTTAATTTTTAGTTTTTAAATTTTTTAATTCTTAGTTTTGTAGAATCAGCACCGCTAATTGCTTTAACTTTAAAGCCGTTAATAAAAACATCACCATTACTTGAGGGTCTAGCTTTTGTGTCGCTAAGGTTTTTAGATTTACCTACAACCTCTTTAACCGCGTCAGCTTTACCTTGTTCGTAAAAATGAGATGCAATGCGATCTACGTTTTCAGCGGCATATATAGCTTTGTGATAACCTTTGTAATCATTAACAGAACCGTTTTTATCAAGGAACTTCCCGATTAAGTTGTTAATGTTTGATTGTTTATCAGCAACAGACTCTGTGTTTTGAATTTTATACCTGTATTTCTTTTCACCTACATTGATATCGAAACCTTCGAAATCTTCAGTAAAAAGTTTTTTAGTATTTTGTTTAAACTCTTCGTGCTGCTGCTTACTAGCTTCTTGCTGCTTGTTATATCTATTGAAAAAGTCCATAGCTTTTTGAGCGTCAGGATTTACGTTTGATTTCAACTTGATATCAGCGTAATATTTTTCCTTAGTGCTTTCCAAAAAGTTTTTGGCTTTTGCAACTTCTTCTTTAAATGCAAGTTTCTTCTTGCGTATGTCTTTATCTTCATCTAAATCTTCGTCGTATTGAAAATCTTCTAACAACAAATCAATATCTGAATTATCGAGATATGGTTTTTCTTTTTTGTAATACTCCCTTAACAATGTGTTATCGTCTACGCTAGAGTAATCAGCGTTTAATCTCACGTAGTCTTCTACGCTGCCACCGGTCTCTTCCATAAAAGAAACTAGCTTTTCTATATTTTCAGGTAACTGTTTACCTAATACCTTTTCATCTCTAACCGCTTCTTTAAGCTCTTGCTCTACTTCAGCGACTTCTTCAATAATTTCTATTGGAGCTTCTACTGCTTCTTCGGTGGTCCGTACTTCTTCAACCACTGCTTCGCTGTTGCCACTGTCTTTGGATTCTTCGACAACAACATCGCTATCATTTGTCTCTTGTGCTTGAACGGCATCTTCTTTAGGTATTTCGACTTTTACAACATCTGGCACAACTTTACCTTGAGCTTCTGGCTTAGTCAAGTCTACTTTAGTTACTTCGTCTTTTTTAGTTAATTTTTTAGGTGTCTTCTTTTTACCTTTCAAGGTAAACTCACCTTCTGTTTTTACTTCTGACATAATATAATATAATTTAAAAAAATGTTATAGCATTACATAAATGCTCCTAAACCTTGATCTGGTTCGTTTTCAAAGTCAATTGGTAAGCCATCGTTTTTTCTTTGGCTTATCATTTCACTTTGTTGTGTTGCTTGTATTTTTGTTCTTTTATCTTTGCGATCTTCTTTGAAAGCTTCTTTTTGGTTGGCAACCTGCATTTCCATTTGCTTGAGCTGCATATCGTACTGGAACTGACGTTCCATTTCTTGTTGCTTAATAAATGAAGCTTGCTCCATCTTCTTAATATCCATAGCTGTTTTAGCTTGTTCTAATTGAACTTTAGAACCAGATATAGCTTCTTGCTTTTGAACCTCTGCCATAGCTGTTCTTTCAGCTGTTTGAGCTTGAGCATCAGCTTGAGCAGCGATATTAGCTTGTTGCGCTTTTTGATCACGCTCCATTTTAACCTTGCGCTTAATTTTAAGCATTTGGTTTGCTAGCTTAAGGTTTTTAATCTGACGTATATCTATAGCGTCTTCAAGATCAATACCACCTGACTGCAAAGCAACTTGTATGTTTTGCTCTAACTGAGCTTTTTCTTCTTCATCAGGTTCTAATTCTAAGAAAATACCAAAATCGTGTAGATTTAAATCTATAATTTCATCTAATGATTTTATATTATAATTAGACACTGCATTTTGTAACGATGCTCTTGTCAATGGAAATTTAAGTGCATCACCTATTTTAAGAGAAACGTTTTCTGCTAATTTAAGAGTTAAAAACAAACTAGACTGAACAATGTGTCTAGTAGCAACGTTTGAAGCATTAGCGGCTAGTTTCTGTAATCCTACTAATGTAGATTTATCAGGCGTACTACCATCTCTGGCTTCATTAAGCCCCGTTACATCACGTATCATTTGCAAATAGTATTGATACGTTTGTATTAAACTTTGTATTTTACCATAGCCATTAGAGCTACTAAGCTCTTGAACAGGTACTTTACCGTGATTCATTTCACCGTCTTGAGTAAGTGATCTACCAACTATACTACCAGTTTGGAAATACATGTTTAATGCTTCAGCTGGATTATAGTTTGTGCCGTTACCAAGATCAACTTCAGCTAGACCGTCCATATCAAGATAAACACCATCTGGCACCATTCTTGAAAGCACTTGCTGTAGTTTTAAATGTGTTATTTGAATCATATCAGCAAAGCCAATACACTTGCTAACTATAGATTCAATTCTACCTTTGTAAATTCTAGGAGCACAAATAGCGTAATTCATAGCTACCTTAGTAGTGTCAGCATATGGTCTAGACATATTTTCTGCTAACTCCCATTTTAACATAGTATCAGTTCCTAAAACAACAGCTCCGTTGTATAAAACTTCTATTGTTCTAGATACTCTTTCAAACATATCGCTTTCTGGTGGATTAAATGTATCTGGCTTTTCAATAGCCTTCATCAATCCTTGATCTGTTTGCTTTATTTTAAAAACTTGATTGTGATATGTCTTATAATCAAAGTACATAACCTGCACTGTGTTTTCATCGTAATCACCCCAACCAGTTATATAAGATCTATTTCCAGGCATATTTTGAATACGCTCTAATTCTTTTTCAGATATATGTGGAAACTCTTTTTTAAGTTCTGGTATTGTTATAGCTTTAACTTCACCTACGTAATATATGTCTTCAAAGTTTGGATCTTCTGTATATGAATAAACCATATAAGCAGGATCAACGTAATCAACTTTAATTCCTTCAGCGGTATTAAAACTAGTTTTAGCAGCTGCTATACCTAACACGGCCAAGTCCATATTTAATCTACGTCTTACTAAGTCATATTTGTTTTGCGCAAAAACAGTTGATATACTTTCTTCTTGCGCTATTTCTATAGACTGCTTATAGCTAAGTTGCATTTTAAGCTCTAACTCTTCTTTAGACTCAGGAACACTATTTGGGTCTGAAGACTGATGAAGGTTAATACCTAAAATTTCATTTACACTTTTAATATAATCCTTGGCAACCATATCTTCGTGAAGTCTAGCTGCATAATCAGTTCTTTTCTTTACTGACTGAGGATCTTGAGCGTAAGCCTTTATATCATAGCTTTTTTGAGATATGCCATTAACAACTATATCTACAAACTTAGATAATATTGGAACTGGTTTCCAGTCTAAATTAAGATAAGATAAATCACCGTTTATAGATAATTCATCTTTATATTTTTGTATTGACTGCTCACCGCGAGCATATAGTCTTAAATTATGAAATTGATTCCAGTTAGTTAAATATCTATTACCGTTAGTTCTACCTTGTCTAAACCACTCGTACTCTATGGCCTGAGCAACTTGCTTTCCGTACTCTATAGTATCTTTTTCTTCGTTACTTACTACTTGACTAGGAAAAGAACTGTTATTATTAGTGTAAACGTTCATTTAACTTATTATTTTTGATGTATAACCTCTATTGTCATATCTTTTTATACCTAGATTGACAGGTTCTCTTTTTCTTATATTGTTTGGTGTGTATCTATGTTTGTTACAAGCCATAAGAGCTAAACCAGAGCTAATAGAAGCATCATGAGATGTTCTATTGTTTATATTAAATTTAGCCCAGTCTTCTAATGTTCTTTGAAAATACATATCACCATAACCTGTTTCTTTTAAACCAACAAATGTTTCGATGTATGATTCTATAGCTGCAGCGTGAGCTTGTTTTATATCTTCACTAGAGTTTGGTATACCACCTATTTCTCTTTCTGTTACTGATAACTTATTTCTAGCTCTATCAGGTCTGTTCATTGCAAAACCTCTATAACCTCTTTTCTTAAAATAATATAAAAGTCTTGGCTTATTGTTTTCAGCTAATATTGGCATACCGTAAAAAGCGCAAGCCATTAAAACATCTTCAAAAAATATCTCAGCCGTTTGAGGTCTAGCTATATATTCTAAAAAGAAATGATTTGGCGGTGCGTCTTCCATTGAAAACTTAGTCAAACCGTGTAAAGATCCATTAGAACCTCTTTTGTCAACTGTGCCTGATATATCATATGGGTCACATCCAAAAGCACCCATATGCTCATTGCCAGGATAGTAAACACCATTTTTGTTATATTTTTTATTTTGCAAATGCATTGGTGGAATCCAAGATATTAAAAACCTACCGTTTTTGTTTGGATTAAAAATAACTCTAGTATCTTGCTCTCCATTCTCCCATTGAAATGATCCTTGCGTAACGTTTATAGAATTACGCATGTCTTCATTAAAATCAATTTGCTCGTATATTCTAGTTAGATTAAACAATGATTGTTTTGTTTCATCTCTAAAAGCATGCTTTTCTGTACGTGGAAACTGTCTGTAAAATTCATTTAAAGCATCTTGATCTTGCTTTAATCCTTCTACTTCGTTCTCCCAGTATTCTATTACACCTATTTTTATCTTTTCACCTTGTGGTGTTTCTACTAGCGTTTTTGGAGTGTTGAATACAGGTAATCCATAAGAATCAATGTATCCTTCGTAATTCCACTCCATAGGTATGAACAAAGAATATAATCCTGAACGAGTCTGTCCATTGGCATTTCGCTTCGTAACATCTGAGTCATCATAAAGTTTTTTAAAGTTTTTACCTCCTTTATCGTGAGAGTTAGATGTTGAGCCCATCATACACTTACCAATAATCTTACTACCTAATCTAAGACAAGTTTTTGTAACTCGCCAGTTATTTAAAATATTGTTAGGTTTTTCCCACTTACCACTTTCATCGTGGATTAGCAGTTTTAGTTTTTCACCGTCATAACTATTGTCCCCAGTGTTTTTCCAGTCGATGGTAGTATCGAGTCCCGATATGTCTTGTAACTTTTCATTTGTTTCCAACTTTCGTCTCGTATACTTTGTAGCGGGTACACGATATGCAAGCTCTGTTTTTGGCCTGTCCATACCGTCTTGTATTGGCTTAAAGAAAAAAGGGTAGTTGACTGATATTGGTACAACTTTGTCGGTAAACATTTTTTTAGCATCAGGTCCTGATTTTGACAGTATACCGAATCTAGAGTCTGTTGATATTGTTGCCTGAGTAACTGTTTCTCCAGAAGCCATAAATGAAAATCCACTACGTCTGTTTTTAAGATAGCACATTCCGTAGCATCTACTGTCTGCTTTGCAAGCTTCCCAGAAAATGTAGAAAAGTCTGTTTGACTCTCTAAAGTCTGGCTGCCCAACGTCAATCTTGGACCACTGCAGGTACATATAGTGAGAACCAGTAAGGTAAGTAGCCACATTTTTATTATAGAACCAAAAACCTTGTTCTCTTCTATTGAATTCTTCATCTATATAATCGTACCATTTTTCTTTGAAATCTAATGGATATTCTTCCCAGTCAAAAACTGACTTTATTTTAGCAAGCTCTTTAGGGTATTCCATATGCGTCCATTTTTTGTTTTCAAACTTATGGACTTTTTTAGCTTTAGGTAAAGCTATTTTTAGATTTTGTATTTCGTATATCTCACCTATCTCACCGGTCTTGCTTATAATGACAACATCGTAATCTTCGTTATAACCATACTCCCACTTTTTAGCTTTATTGTTTTTATCAATAGTATGTGGCTTTATATGATCGTCGAGTACTTTGTATAGAGTCTGCTCGTACATTACTTAGACCTTCCTTCTGCAAAACCTTTAAAAGTTTTTTCTTTCTTAACTTCTTTAGGTTTATCGTTTAACATTTCTTCTTCGCTTTCTATTCTATTTAATATTTCAAAAGCATCAAATATAGCTAACTTTTTTGTAGCAGCGGCGTTCTTAAGTCTGTCAGCAGAAATATCATCATCAGAATCAACGATAGGTTCTTTAGCAACTTTTATTAACTCATCAACTGCCTTGCGACCAGCTTGGATTATATTTTTCTTCGTCTCCTTTACGTTCATACTTAATTACAATATCATTAGATTTCATACAATAAAGACGCTCACTATCAACTAAAAACTCCCATTCGCTGTTAGGTGTAAACCCTACAAGATCACCTGGAGTTATTCCTAGAGCTTCTAACGAGCTATTACCATATTTTAATATACCAACAAGGCTACGTTCTTTTTTGTTCTCTAGCTCACCATTATCTTTAATAGGTTGAACAAAGCATCTATCACCAACAGTATTCCAAGTACCGTTGTTATAAAGGTATATTTGATCAAAAGCGCAAAGATGTAGGTCATCTTTTAAAAACGACCTACTCTTTTTCTTTTCGCCTTTCATATCGTAAAAAGTTCTAAATACATTTTGATGTATTACAACTTTATCACCTTTTTTTATACCAGCATTAAAAGCCAAAGGAGTTTGTACTACTTCAGCTAATCTATTTACAAATTTCCAGTTTTCGATCTTAGTGTTAACAATTAGGTCTTTATCTCCAACCTTTACTGTATTACTATATTTTTCTCCAACTGGTTTTACAATAAAATCGTATAGTGAGTTCATTAGTATTCTAAGTCATACTCAACAGCTACAGCCATATTTTTATTGAACTTTTTCCAAGGCAAAACCTCGTTGTTCTTTTTAATATATATACTGTAAGACGTGTCTTGCTCTTCAAATAAAATATAAGCTATCTCGTGACCACCATAAACTTGTTGACCAACAGAGTAATGCATGGCATCGTTTTTGTAATCAGAACCTATACTTATTTTTCTAATTACTGTCTCCATCTTTTTCTACCTCTGTGTACTCACCAGTTTTTAGATCAACAGAAATAGCTCCGTATTCTTTCTCTAGACTAGTCTTGAACTCTTCAATCTTTTTATTAACTTCAGCGACTTCATGTAAAAACCCGTGTTTTTGAGTTTCTAAGATTCCGATGTTATTAATAACTTCATTTAGTTTTGTTTGCAACTCAACGATTTCTTTGAGCTGCTCATCTTTAATTTTTGCCATTTGATTTAATTTAATTGTTAATATTACTTATTATTACTTATATTTTTAGCTTTTTCCCATGTTCTACCTACAAAGTAAGCACCGTACACTGTTATTAGCAAAGATTGAAATATTGGAATATACTCTTCTGCTATTTCAAATTGACCAATGTTACCATCAAAAAACGTACATATAGTAAATATAACCGTTAGATATATAAGTACTAATGGACGTATATTTTTAGACAAAAAAGAATCAGACTTCATATCTGCTTGCCATCTTGCTGTAACTTGTTCTTGTGCTTCTTTATCGGCTTTCTCAAGAATTTTAGTTATTAGCCTTTGAGCTTCTAACTTTTCTTCTTTGGTAGTTGTAAGTTTATCGATAACGTCACCAACCTCTTTGATGACGTTACCGCTTAACCATTGCCAAATTTTTTTCATTATTTAATTATCGGAACTATAAACTCTATCAAAAGCTTTACCTACAGAAGTCCCTTCTTCACCAGTGCCTTTTAATGTAAAAGTTTCAGTATAGTCTTTTCTACGTTTTTGAGCTTCTTTAGATTTAACAGTAGGGTTTGGATTTTTCTTAGATCTAGCTTTAGATATTTCTTGTTTTTCAGTTCTTAATTTACCAGTTTTAGTGTCTCTTCTTTGTTCAGTATAAACACCTGGTGAGACTTCAGTTACACCCGTTATTGTAGAGTCTTTTACTCCAGCTTTTCTAGCTTCTGATCTTTTAGCCATAGCTTCTTGTACGTTAGAAGTTTTAAAAGTTCTACCTCCAGCTCCAGTAACTAATATACTTTCTCCTTCTTTAAGTTTAGTTCCTTTTTTTATAGGAAACGCGTTTAATGGAGATACCATGTTTGTTGGAATACCTCTCCCTGTTTTAGGCATATCACCTCTCCCAGGCTTCATTTTAAATGGTCCGTTCATTTTTTTATTTTTTGTTTTTTATTGGTGTTTCTATTACATATTTAGCTCCTGGAAAATGATAATCATAACCTGGATACATTACTTTGGCATAACCTCTATCATCTACCCCAAGAACTTTAAAGTCAACTCCTTTCATTGTTATATGACCTCCTTCAATAATGTTTTGAGGTTTATTAACATCAGGGCTGTTTTTTAAATATCCTTTCTTAGATGTTTTCATTTATGATCTTCTATAAGCCTCAGCTTCCCAAGGCAGGTTTTTAGCACCTTCTTGCATTTGTGCTCGTGAATATTTTTTACCTTTCCAGTAAACATATTTATCGTCGTAATTTAAATCACCACGTTTCATTTGCTCAAGGTGTATTTTTTCGTGTGCAATAACTTTTTCACACTGACTAGGATCTAAATCTTTATTTAAAATTATAGACCCATTGTTATTAGCTTTACCCATAACGCCGTCTTCCATATTTACACTGTAAATTGGAGTATTATCCATTGAATATGGTGGAGTTATTTTAAATGCCATTTAACCGTTTTTAGTTAATATATTATGAGCTCCTATCTCTATTTTAGCTAATTGACCAGGCTTTAATCTAGGAGAAGAAGTTTTAGTTCCTTTTTTATTTTTAGTTTCTTTTTTATTTTTAGTTTCTTTTTCTTTTAAATAATCATCTAAAAATTCACTAGCTGTCATTTCTTTCCTATCCATAGCAGCTATATTTTCAGCATCTCTCTGAAGACGTTGCATAGCAGGTTCTATAGATACATATCTATTAAGTGGAGAAGGATTTGACAACTCTTTTTGAACTTGCAATTTAGCCTCATAGTCAGTACCACCTGTCTCAGCGCTTAGCTTTTTTTCTCTCTTTCTAGCAGCATCACCTATAGCTTCGTAATCTTTACCACCAGCTTCGGGGTTAATATCTTTGTTTTGAGTAAAAGGTTTTTTACCCATAAACTTTTGTGCAAATGGAGAACTCATATTATTTAAATGCTTTAGCTCGTGAAGTAATTGGCGTTCCGTGTCCACACTCAAATGGTGCTTTAGAAACTTCTAATCCATTTTTACCTGAACTAGAACCTTTACCCATTGGAAAACCTTCTTTGCTTAATGGTCCGTCCCAGATTGCATTTTCACCTATTTGACCCGCTAGGTCAGCTTTTAGTTGTTTAATATCTTTCATATCTTTATTTTTTATAACCTTCTGTTCTTGCTTTAATAACATCCGCTTGAGTTATTTTACCATCACCAGTTTGATCTTTAAACATAGCTGGTGCTCCAACCGCATTTTGCATCATTTGTTGATTTCCATACATACCTTGAGCAACTGCTTGCGCTTGTGGTGGAAAAGGATTAACTAGACTAGAACCTTTTGGAGGTAAGTTAGTCATTGGTTGAATCATCTGCTGTTGCATTGTTGGATCTACCACTTGTTTAGCCGGTGAATCGTAGTTCATTTTTGCCGCTGAGCAACCTGAACAAAGAGGTGATCCGCAGCTTTTGCATTTTGCCATAATTATCTGTATTTGTCTTTATTGACGTTATATATTGCTTTTGTTAAAACCTTGTCGGTATATGTGTTACCACGAATTATACTATTAGCATCTGAAGTTGGTATATCTTCTTTTCCAAGCATCATACGATAAATTCTTTTTATCAATTGCTTGCATTTAATAGATGTTTTATATATATGGTATTTTTGCGTGGTTCTATTTCTATGTCTCCAAACAACTATCCAACCTTGTTTTAGTAATCTATTCCAGCGACGATTATCCCAACTATATGAGTATGCACCATCTTCGAAGTCTTTCTTTCTAAACATATCCATGCAGTCTAAGTATATCAACAACTCAAGATCTGCATCGTTTAAATCGTTATTTCTACAAGCCCATTTTCTTATAATCCTGTAGTGCTTCATAAGATTGAGGTCTTTTATATCGTCAGCCTCTAATCTTCTCATAATACAACTACAACATCACCGACTTTAATAACGTGATATGCTTCTTTTTCAACTTCTATTTTATGACCAGCGTGTCTATCGTATAGTATTACACTACCTTCTTTTAAACCGCTTATCTCATCTCCAGATGAAACAACTGTTGCTTCGACATATCTAATGTCTTCTCTATGTGTTTCTGCTAAGAGAAGACCACCTTTTGTTTTGGTGGTCCCTTCCTTAGTCTTTTTTATAATTATATTCTTACCTACCGCCTGCATCTACTCTCAAATTATTGATTACACAATCTGTTGATAAAATAGTAGTTGCTACGGAAGCTGCGTTTTGAAGAGCGCTCTTGGTGACAAGTAAAGGATCTATAATACCTGACTTAGTCATATTTACCATTTTTCCCGTAACCACGTTATAGCCTTGTCCTTTTCTAGTAGGTGTTTTAATATTTTCAACACCTGCATTATCAAGTATAGTTTTAAAAGGTGCTTTTATAGCTTCTAGTAAAACTGTCTCACCAACAGACTTAGCTTTTAAATTTGTTGAGGCATTTAATAGAGCAATACCACCACCAGGAACAATCCCTTCTTTAATAGCAGCTTTAGTAGCACAGATAGCATCTTCTACTCTATCTGTTTTTTCTTTTAATTCTATTTCTGAGTTAGCACCTACTTTTACGATAGCTATTTTAGCCGATAGCATTGCTAATCTTTTTTCCAGCTTGATAATCTTGTTAGGATTTTTCTCTTCTAACAACTCTTGTTTTAATTCTTCTATAGAGCTTAAAACTTCTTCGCCAGGTTCTTCAACTTGCAAAACAGTGTCTTCGTGAGAAGTTACACTCTTTATACATTGACCTAAGTGTTCTGGCTTTATCATATCCATATCATCACCTAAGTCTTCGTTTATAATAGTAGCGCCAGTTAACAATGAAAGGTCTTGAAGCATTTGTTGCTTGCTTATGCCGTAAGTTGGTGCGTCAATAACATTAACTTTAATAGCACCTTTAACTTTATTCATTGCCAGAGCTGATAAAACACCTTGTTCCAAATCGCCAATAATAAGCAAAGGTTTATTGTTTTTTATTACATACTCTAGCACTGACTGTATCTGTCTAATTGTATCCACTGGTGACTCTAGTAGAAGCACTAATGGTTTATCCAACTCAGCAGTTTTATTTGCTTTGTTAGTTATAAAATGTGAGTTTTTAAGTCCTTTGTCATACTGTACACCATCTACAACTTCAACGTGTGTTTTACCATCTGAAGCCGTCTCCATCATTACAACACCTGTATTGTCTACTGATCTAAAAGCATCTGCTATAACTTTGCCTAGCTTAGGATCATTGTTAGTAGATATTGTAGCGATTTGATCTATCATATCGCCTTTAACATCTACTGACGTAAGTTGCAAGAACTTAACAACATTTTTAACGGCTTTGTTTATACCGTCTTTTAACTCTCTTGAGTTTGTTTTATCGGCTACTTTGTAAGCTTCTTTCAATATAGCGTGAGCTAATACTGTAGCTGTTGTAGTACCGTCTCCAGCTTCTTGAACTGTCTTGCGCGCTGCTTCTTTTAAAAGCGTTGCACCCATATTTTCAACTGGATCTATTAATATAATGCTATCGGCTACTGTGACACCATCTTTTGTTATAATTGGCTTGCCAGTATTATCTTCTAGCATTACACATCGACCACTAGCTCCTAAAGTAGAGCTAACGGCCTTTGTGAGTTTTTCTATTCCTTTAAATACCTGATCTCTGGCTTCGTCACCAAAGTTCAAGTTCTTGACAATTGCGTCTGACATAATTTAATTTAATTTGATTTAATTTTGGTTTTATTTAAATGTTTTAACTACTTTTGGCCCATTTAAAAATTCAAGCTTTTTTACGTAGTGTTCAACAGTTTTATCAATAGCTGTTTCCGCAGCCTCCATTGTTTCACGACGCGTTACATCGTGCCAATTATCTTCTACATGAAGATCTTGATATTCTGTTTGGTAGTAACCGTTTGGTAATTGCACTATACGCCAATTGGCTTTATCTGCAATATGGTTCCATAGTTTAATACGGTTTTCATCTGGTTGTGATTGACTAGACCACGAATTAGTCGAGTAATAAAATGTCATTGGTTTTGGTTTTATGTTATTATTTGGTTTGCACTTTACCCGTGTCGGTTATGTTTTATATCATCACTTGTTTTTAGTCATATTTACTCTCCTACCGTCATAGTTACAGAAGTTGGGTTTTCTAATTCAGCTATTTGAGAAGCAATACTATCTTCAATAGCTTGAACTTGATCAGCACCCATAGCATCTTTTGTCCAACCAACAATTATTTCGTTTGTTAGATCTTCAAATGGGATAAAAGGAGTTTCAGGATTTAAAGGTACTACTTGAGTTCCAATATTATTAGCTGAGTAATCTTCTTTAGTACCAGTTACAATCCAGTGCACATTATAAACTACATTTGTTTCACCTTCTTCCTGAGGGTGCACGTCTACTGTTTTACAATTCCAATCGTATGTTATCATAATTTATTTATTTATTTATTTGAAAATTCTAGGTATTATTAAAGTATCTATTTGTTTTCCTGATTTGGGGTCTAAAATTTCGTATCTTACAGTGTCTTCACATAAAACCATATTTCCTAATGTGCCTACTACCTCACCTTTACACCCATAGACTGTTGTTGAGCCTCCCGACCCGTCTTTTCCATCAGCACCAGCCGGACCGGTAGCTCCTCGTGGACCAACTGCACCAGTGTCGCCTTTTGGACCTTGCGGCCCTTGCGGCCCTGTAGCACCAGTGTCTCCTTTAGATGCAGCGCTTGTTGAATCTCTGCCAAAAGCGTCTTTTATAAATGCATGCATCTCTTCTAGATCTAATCTAATATTTTCTATTTCTTTTAAAAAATATTTTGTATTTTCGTAGTTTGCACCATCATTTATAACATCTGTTATGTCTGATATTGAGGCTATATCTGCTGCTATTTTTGAAGGAACAACAATTTCTCCATTAGAATCTTTATAAGCTCTAACAGTGTCTCCACTTTTATAAAGTTTTTTAGTTCTTATATTTTCGTTTATATTAGCCATATTATGTAATATTATATTCTACGATTATCTGAACTGATACTCCGCCTATGCTTCCTGTGCCTCCACTTGTTTGTGCTAAAATTGCTATAGAATCTCCTTCGCTAAATGTAAAATCAGAATTAGCGAAATTATATATAGCTGTAAAATTTGCTGACGCGCCACCTGTTACAGTAGCAGTATATTCTGTTGTACTAACTGTTCCATTGACTTCTTTTTTGAATTTCATTCCTGTAGCGGTTGGCGTCACTCCGTCTACATGTCTTAATATAATTTTTTTAACTCTTCCGTCGTAAGCGGCTGCCATTCTATTATAATAAGCAGGAGTTGAACCAAATATTGTAGAGTTGTAAGGTATATAGTTGTAATCAGTGTTAGCAGTCTTCATTAACGGCGTACACGTTATAGTATTTTTAATATAACCTTTATAGGCGTCAGTAGCTGCAGTCGCTTTTACAGTACCATTTACTTCTAGTTTTTCACCTGGACTAGTCGTTCCAATACCAACGTTGCCGCTGCTTCTTGGTATTGATATTGCATCCGTGTCGTTAGCAGTGTTAGTGTCGTTTGCATTATGAACACCTATCTTTAGTATATTAGAACCACCGTCGTAATTTACGTAACCGCCTTGAAAAGATCCATCTGGCTCTATAAACCTTAAATATCGACTTGTATTAAAACCTTCTATAGTAATGTCCCCTTCTTTAACATGAAGCTTACTATCAGGACTAGTTGTCCCGATACCGACGTTGCCGGAAGTATCAATAGTCATATCGGTACTAGCGCCTCCAGCGGCAAACTGAAGTTGGTTTCCTGAATTAGCAAAAATCTTAGCATAACCAATATCCCAAGTTAAAGTTCCATAAGCAGTAGTACCACTTCCCCATTCTGTTAAACTAGAAGAAGTAGTCCATATCGCATTGCTTGAAAATGTTCCATTAACTTCTAGCTTGTACCCAGGACTAGGCGTTCCAATACCGACGTTTGTACCGTCATCATAGATAGTAGAATCAGTAATCGTATCTGTGTCACTCCACTTGGCTACATAGTTTGTAGTACCTGTGCCATCTACACCTGATATTTCAGATAGGCTTACCCAGTCAGTTCCTGTGGCTGTAGAAGACAAAACTTGACCTGATGTACCCGCAGAGTTGTTTGAATCATAGTATGCACCTGTAACCCTTGCATTACCAGCTACATGAAGTTTTTGGCTAGCAATAGACGTTCCAATTCCAACATTACCACCCACTGGCTGTAATAAAAGATCGAAAGACAACGAGGTCCCATCTGACCTACCTTGTTGTATTACACCTCTACCTGATGTTAATGTACTAAATAATGTCCCATAAGTAAGTCCTCCTAGTTGTGCAGCCGAAGGCGCTGCTCCTAAAGAAGGCATTGAAGAAGTAGTCCCAAAAACGTGGAGCTTAGTAGCAGGACTAGTAGTCCCGATGCCGACGTTGCCAGTTTTAGTTATTCTAAGTCTTTCATTTGGAGTGAAATTACCAGTAGCGGATATATCATTTGTGTGGAATTTTATATCGCCGTCTTTAAATAAAATACTAGAAGGGTCTACATATTGATTGTCGTTATAAAAACTTGTTCCATTGTAAAAAGTATTTAAACCTATTAAAGCACCGTAAGCATTTCCAGAAGTAGTGTTGTTTCCATCTTGGTAACCTGAAAAAGTAGCGTATCCTGCGTTTCCAGTTCGAAAGCCTTTGTTGTTATAGCTATTAGAAAGAAAAACTGTACCTGTACCGGAGTTTGATTGCTCAACCTCTAGCTTAGCGGCAGGACTAGTAGTTCCAATACCTACATTACCGCCTGATTGAATAGTCATTTTATTTGAATATGTAGACTCATTGGTAGAAAATCCAAAATACATTTGACTGCTTTGTGCCCACCATTTCCATTGCTGATTGTAATTTGTTCTATTTAAAACAAATCCACCATCGGAATAGTTACTATTTTTAAGCTCTATATTAGGACTTGAAGTGCCTTGTACAACTAATTCGTGGTTTGGACTATCCGTTCCAATACCTACTCTATTATTACTCGCATCAACATATAGAACATCTGTATCAACGGCTACTGTATTTAAAAATTTAATTGCCATTTAATTTGGTTTTTATTAACCTATTTTTTGAACAAGAATAATTATATCGTCAGTTTCAGCTGTTGCTATTGTAGCTGTAACACTACNTCCTGTTCTAGTTATATCACAATATACTACAGGATAGTTATCAGTAGCATTATCTAAATATGTTTGTACAATAACTTTATTTGTTGCAAAGTTATGTGTAACAGTACCTGATGTAGAACCAGCAGTAATCTGACCTGAAGCCGTATTGGCTGTATTTGTATCTGTGTTAGTTACTGTTGCAGTTCCATTTGAATATGCAACGCTAATTCCAGTTCCAGCAGCTACATTACCAGCTCCAATTGTTGAGCCATTAGCTGTTGCTAAATTAAACGTTATAGTTTCATTGGCTGATTGGTCTGTAGTAAAATTACCGCCACCTGTTAAGTTTGTGCCCGCGTCTAGCGTTATTGTAGCGTCATTTGGAGTTGTGTTGGTTGGCGTTACCCAAGTACCATCACCGCGTAAGAACGTTGTAGCAGAACCACCAGAAGGTACGTGACCTACATTTGTAGTACCGCCGTAAGCAAACGAATTTACTGTTACGGATCCTCTAGCAGTTGTATTAGATGTAAGAGCATTACCAGTTGAAGTGCCACCGTTACCAGAAGTTAAATCAACAACACCTTCATCACCTTGAATAATAACCCAGTTTGCAGATGTTGATGCTCCTTCTGCCGCAGCAGTTTTACAAATAACTGAGTCACCAACTGTTAGTGGTATATTAGTATCACCGTAAAAATCACCAGCGGTTGTTACAACATAGTAATCACCAACCGATACAGCTACACGCGTAGCACCATCTGTTAAGTTACCACTGCCATCAATAGCACCAGTAGTAGCGTTAAACCCGTCCTTAAAGGTTAAACCGCCGTCAACTAAGTTATCAACATAAGCTTTTGTAGCAGCGTCTTGAGCGTCTGTTGGATCTACTAGGTTTGTGATTTTATCACTACCCATGTTTATTTCACCAGTCATCGTTCCGCCAGCTAGCTCCAGGTATCTACCGTCTAAGTCTTGAGTTAAATCCGCAAGAGTACCAGTTCTACCTAAAGTTAGCACGCCTGAGTCAGTATCGAATGATATAGAATCTACATAATTATCATTATCTGCAGGGAGCGCGGCCCATTTATTATCACCTCTAAGATATGTACTTGATGATGGAGTTCCTGTAGCACTTAAGCTGTATGTTAAAGATCCTGAGCCTGTAATTGGTCCACCTGATCCAGATATAAATGTTGAGTTTTGAGTTCCAACAGAGGTAACTGTACCTGTGTATTGATCTGCTGAGTTTATAGTAAATGTATTTGTGGCGGTGGAATATGTTACTGTAGTTGTACCCGTACCGCTCCATGTTACAGTATCTTCAGAAATAACAGGCTCAGTATTCGTGCCATCGCTTACGTCAAACGTGTATGTTCCAGGTATTGAACTTATTGGTTCCCAAGCATTATCGCCTCTTAAATATGTTGTAGCGTTCGGGGTTCCAGACGCAGAAAGATCAGCTGTTACGGTTACCGCGCCTGTAGTAGCTGAGTTTGGCGTAAGATTGATGAAGCTGCCGTCTGTGGTTGTTAAACTTGTAACACCACCGCCTACTTCTATCCATTGGTTACTGGAGACCCATACTTTTAATATCTGGTTCTGTGTGTCAAAATATAATTGACCCTCAACACCGGTTCCGGCGCCAGTATCATTTGGTTGGTTTTCGATTGTTGGGTTTAATAGTTCGTTTTTATTAAAATCAACACTGTTTAAAAAATTAATTGCCATTGTTATTAGTTTATATAAGCTTTACCGGAAAAGCCGGCTGAAAAGTTAATAGTTAAATTGTTTTCGTCTACGTAAGTTACTTCTCCGAACATCTTAATATTGCTGTTATTAACTGATGTAACAGAAGGGAATTTATTTAAATTGTGTTGTATGTTCCATGTAGCAGATGGAACAGATTGAGTATGTACATAGTTTTTATCGCTAGCTGCATCTAATACAAAGTTAGCTATATCATAGTAAGATTGATCTACTAAAACACCATCGCCGCCGATATACGACAATGCTAATGTATAGAAACCGTTTCCATTGTCGGTATATGCGGTTATCTTATAGTGGCCAAACTCTCC
>JGI26084J50262_1000102_pt1 | contig 45509 bp, 41 predicted proteins | sample SaaInl6LU_22_DNA_FD_50262 | JGI IMG/M metagenome (IMG submission 50262) | reverse complement strand
CAAGGGGAGTGATTCTTGTTGGGGCGTGTCTTACTGCTCGAGTGCAGCGAGACTGTATGAGGTGATCTCAGTGATGAGACCATTTTCTGTCGTGTAAATGTCGCAATAGTGCACGTCATTATCTAGATCACAGCCTTCCACAATAACATGGTGTTTCCCTTGAATCGTTCGGGTATTTTCGAAATTCGGAGCGCCTTGTGCGGTAGCTTCCGCGCAGATCTCTTTGAGCCCTTCGATACCAATAATTGTGTGGTCGCCAATGATGTGCCATTGCACTTCGTCGGCGATGAGCGGAAATGCTTTTTCCCCCTCACCGCGTGAGTAGGCTTCGCAGGCGGCTACAATTTTCGGACTCATACTATTATTTTGTGAGGTGGAGGAGCTCTTCGACTGCTGGCACGTCTTTGATGATTTGATTTGGCTGAGGGCCGACGCCGATGTAACGAAGGTTCGGAATGTTGTTTTTGTTTGTATCTCCGTGATTCGCTACATCAATCAAGGCCTTCATCAACCATGCGACATAAACTTTGGCGGCTTGTGGTAGTTCTGCGAAGCTACGCACGCCTGAAATATCTTCGCTCCAGCCAGGCACCGACTTGTAAACGGGTTGGAGTGTGCGGCGGTAGTTGTCATCGCGAGGCACGTGGTAGACGACATTGCCTTCGGCGTCTTGGTAAGCGATACAGATTTGTAGCTCACCTTGCCAATCGCCGGAGTGAGAGAGTGCGTCGAGTTTGTTGAGCACGAGATCTTGATAGCCGCCGTAGCGTAAGGCGTCTCCTTTTTCGACGGCGTCATACCAACCCACCATTCGCTGGCGCCCTGTCGTGGCACCAAATTCAATTTTACGAAGTTGCTGGCTCAACGGGTGCTCTAGATCGATTTCTGAAATAAACACGTGGGTGCCTACTTTTGTGTCGTATGCCTTACAGCAACCGACGTTGTGTATCGGTTGGGCTGGTATGCCAGCGGATTGGAAAAACTCCGGCGTGAAAGTATGTGACGCTGTGACGTTGGGCGGAAATCCGTGGCGTTTATCGAGCCAGTAGGCTTGTCCGAATTCGCCAATGATGTAGTTGCCTTTGTCTTGTTCGCGAAGAATAAGTTCACGGACATCGACTACTTGAGGCGCAAGGATTTGACCCGCAGTCCAATAAGCTTCGATTAGTTTTCCTGTATCCAATGTGAAGGGCGCATCACCCGCAAATTGACTGAAGTCGAACTCCTCTGCGGCAAATTTACCTGCTTCGATTACTTCTGTGTTGGCTCGTGTTTCAGCGCCAGACAAGGTGTCGAAGAAGGTAGGCCAGCGTTCTGGTGCGACTTGGCAAACGTGCTCAATAATCCGCATTGCGCGGTCGATACGGCCCTGCATTTTGTGGGCGAACGCGTCCTTGCTGCCACGGAAGTCGGCATAGTAGATCTGGAATTGACCGACCTCATCGAGATAGGCGGGAGTGATGCCGCGCCCAGTGGATCCACGCGGGGCACTTTTCTGGATATGCACACGATAGTCTTCCCAGGCAAGGTCGAGTAGTCGGTGGCAGAGATCAGAAACCAGGCAACGCTCGTCAATCGCGAGGCGCTTCAATGCCACGTGCCCATGCAATTCAGCGTATGCGCTTTCCCATAGGAACTTGCGAGGGTCGGCGACTACGCCACAGCCGATTGGCAGGTAGGGCACCTTTGGGTCCGCGACGCCGCCTGGTAGTAGGTTGAGCTTGAGGCCCGCAACTGTGTGCCCCGAGTTGGAGCCGCCGTTGACTTTCATGACTGCTGCCACGGCGTCTTCACGACCGGTGATGTCGCGCAGTTCGTTGACGATTTCGAGAATGACGCGACCTTTACCTTCATCTCCCGTAGAGATGCCAGTGTCGGCGATCAGTTGACTTTGAAAAGGGATTAACATCTGAAGTGTTTTGAATGATTATTTGGCGGTATCGCTGGATGTGTCGGAGGTCTTGACGGTAATCACGTCGTGAGGAGCGGACTCCTTTTGACCTGCTGGGCTGACGCGAATGTAGCGTGCATTGTGTCGAAGCGTGGCAAGATCGGGAGCGCCTAAGTAGCCCATTCCAGATTGGATGCCGCCGACGAGCTCGCGGAGAACGCCCGAGAGTGGTCCGACAGATTCTTTAAGTGCTTCGATGCCTTCGGCGGCAGCCTTGGTGGCAACATCCTTGCGGTCATGTCCGTAGCGAGCTGCGGAGCCGTCTTTCATGGCTGCGCTACTGCCCATGCCACGATATTGCTTATAGAGTTTTCCGTTGATCTCCATGAGTTGCCCTGGGGCTTCATTACATCCAGCGAGTAGGCTGCCGCACATGACACCATCGGCGATCGTGAGCGCTTTGACCATATCGCCAGATTTGGTGATACCGCCGTCGGCAAGTATACTCACGCCTCGTTGTCGAGCAGCGATAGATGCGCAGTAGAGTGCAGTCATTTGTGGGATGCCTACACCTGCGACGATGCGGGTGGTGCATATGGAGCCTGGGCCTTGGCCAATTTTAATGGTGTTGGCACCGGCATCGGCAAGAAACTCGACACCTTCGGCGCTTGTGACATTACCCGCGATCAGGGTTAAGTCGGGAAATTCTTCGCGAAGCATGCGGATCGAATCTCCGACACCTTTGGAGAAGCCGTGTGCGGTCGATACGGCAATCGCGTCGACGCCTTCATCGACGAGGTTACCAACGTGTCCGAGAATTCGATCGCGGTCGAGTTGACCGTCTGGAGTGCGGTGTGCCGAGATGGCGGCGCCGCACATTAGGCGAAAATTATCATCGCGCGCGGGTTTCACGGTTTGCTGGGATTCTTCACTGATACGCTCGATATCACTGAGGGTAAACAATCCACATAGGCGGTCATACTCATCTACTACGAGTAACTTGTGGATGCCCATGTATTTGGTGAAAAACTCGTCAGCAGTTTGAATGGGGTTCTGGCTGATTTTACTTTCGGGAAGTGTATACACATTCTCACGCGGTGTCATGGCTTCGAATACCAAGCGATCTGCGTAGCGCTCTTTGACGACGCGCCCTGGAAGCAGGCCTAGGAGGCGGTTTTGCTCGTCGACGACGGGAAAGGTGCTAAAGCCAAAGCCACGTTCACGAATGTATTCGAGCACTTCGCGAATGCGTTGGTCGGGACCGACTTTAATGGGCTCTTGGATGTAGCCGTGAATATGATTCTTCACACGGGCGACCTCTTTGAGCTGCTTTTCGTCGCTCATGTTGTAGTGGATCAGCCCCAGACCGCCGTTGAGTGCCATTTGAATCGCCATTTTCGACTCGGTCACGGTGTCCATATCCGAGGAAATGATTGGTATTTGCAGCTCAAGTGATGGCGACAGCTTGGTCGTAAGATTTGTCTGACGAGGCAGCACGTCAGAGTAGAGTGTCGCGAGAGAGACGTCGTCGTAAGTTAGACCGACCGGTAGATTGCTGGCAAAAAATGTGTCAGCGGTTTGGTAGTAGTCTTCGATTCTATATTCAGCGGGTGCTTTCATGTGCTAAGACCAGCAAAAGATTGTCTTTTCTCAAGTTGAAAAGACAGTTGTGGGTGAAATGAGACCTCAAATAGCTATTTTGCCCTATCGAAGAGCCTTTCGTAGCCCTTTACGGACGGCTCATGGACTATGGACTGAGCGAAAGGGCTTTATTGTGCGAATGGAGGATTCGGGGCGAGTTGGCTATGGAGAAGTGGCACCCATTCCAGATTTTGGCACGGAAACCGTCGAGGAGGCAGGGGCTTTTCTGACTGAATGGAGTCGAAATCCAAATGTAGCTATTCCGCGCGAGTTGCCATGTTGTGCCTTTGGGTTGAGCGCGGCGTTAGCCATGGACACGCGGAAGCGCGTCCCTCCGGTGGCGGCACTATTACCAGCTGGGGCAGATGCGCTAGAGGTATTGTCACAGAAAGCCGCCAAGGGATTTACTAGCTTCAAATGGAAGATTGGGGTGGAGCCGTTGGCGACTGAGTTGGCATTATTTACAGAATTGATCGATCAATTGCCGGATGGGGGCTCGTTGCGTTTGGATGCGAATGGTGGCATTGACGTAGAAGAGTTGATGAAGTGGATCGATGCGATCCTGCCACATTTGCCCAAAGTCGAGTATCTCGAACAACCGCTGCCCGTCGGGCAGGAGACACGTATGGCAGAAGTTATGCGCACAAGTGGGGTCGCGATCGCCTTAGATGAGTCCTTGAATGGAGGCGCGGGAGATTCGTTGCTCCGAGAATGGAAGGGCCCCTTGGTGATCAAGCCTGCGTTGATGGGCGATATGGGTGCGCTTGCGCATCGATTGCAGTCCGTTGCCGAGCGGGTGGTGCTTTCATCGGTGTTTGAAACTGGGGTGGGCTTTGCCAATGCGATGGCTTTGGCCGAGCGCTTGCCAGATATCCAACGCGCGATTGGCTTTGATACTTGCGATGTATTTGACGACGATCTGGATCTTGCACCCGAAACGGTATGGAAACAATTAGCCCATTTGACTTAAACGAATTGCACCGCGACTGGATCGTTGGCGTGACGGGGGACTGTTTTTATGGGCAGGTTCGGCAATGTATTTTGTCTATCGAAGCGCAGGGTGAGTCAGCTCGAACCCATGGAGTATTGATTGGTGAGACAGATCCGGTGGCGTTTGCCGCGGCTTTTTTTGCAGCGCTTGCGTTGCGTGTGCCCGTGGTTTTGATGAATCCGAATTGGGGAGAAGGGGAGCGGGATGAGCTCTGTCGCTTAGTGTCGCCAGTGCTTTCTTTTGGTCGGGGCTTCAATTGCGAGGGCCACCGTTACACGCAGATGCTTCCGGCTGGCTCCATCCTCATCCCCACTGGTGGCACGACGGGAGGGGTCAAACTCGCTATCCATACTTGGGCGTCGCTAGAGTCTGCTTGTAGTGGTGTGCAGGAGTTTCTTGGGGGTGCCGCGATCGATAGCTGCTGCGTGCTTCCGCTGTTTCATGTGAGTGGCCTGATGCAACTGCTGCGCAGTTTTATCAGCGGAGGTCGTATTCGTTTTGATGAGGATGAAGTGACGGGTTGTTGTTTATCCTATGTGCCGACTCAGTTGCAACGTGCATTGACATCGGAAGCTCGTATTCAACAAATTGCTACAGCACGTGCGATCTTTGTCGGAGGTGCCGCGCTCTCTGAGTCTATAGCCCAGCGGGCGCGAGCGCTTAAGTTGCCAATTGTGCCTGTGTATGGAATGACCGAGACCGCAGCGATGATCGCAGCGGTGCCTACGAAAGATTTTTTGCAGGATNCGCATCAAGGGGCGATACCGATTGGTCAGGCACGCTTTCAGATCGAGTTGGATGGGCGGNTCCGCATCTATAGCCCTACGCTGTTTCAAGGATATCAAGGGCAGTCTCCGATTGATCGAGCGGCTGGATATGTGACGGATGATGAAGCGAGGATCGACGTTGATGGGCGCTTGCACGTGCTCGGCCGAGTGGACCGATTAATTAATAGTGGTGGTGAAAAAATTGATCCGCGCGAGGTTGAGGCAGCGCTGCTACGAATCGAAGGTGTGCGGGAAGTTTTGGTCATCGGTCAGCCCGATCCCGAGTGGGGGCAAAAAGTGGTGGCGTATTATACTGGAACCGAAGTGGGTGATTTGAAGGTGCAATTGCGCCAATGGCTCGCACCGCATAAAACACCAAAAGCTTGGATTCACGTTGATCGTTTACCCGTGAGTTCGAAAGAGATGCTGGACGTAGGGGCTTCATTTATGAAGTCCGCCGAGCATAGGGTNGGCGACTCTGACGCGGACTTCATAAATGAAGCCCCTACGCCGGTATTGCCACAGCGTAAGACTCAGAATTTACGTAAAGGGCGTCGCTCGCTACTTGGAACTCGCTACTTCATCACCATTTGCACGAAAGATCGTCGTGCTTCTTTAGCAGATCCAGTGGCGTCCGCTGCGATCCTCAAGGCGTGGCGATTACAACACACAGATGACGATTATGAATTTCACTGTGGAACGGTGATGCCTGACCATATTCATTTTTTATTCACTTTGGGNGATCGGCTATCGCTCGGGAAATCCATTATTAAATTTAAAGCTAAAACCAAAGAGGCGCTGTGNGCGGTGGGTCTCTCATGGCAACGTGATTTTTACGATCATTGGCTACGCGCAGATGATTCGATGGAAGGCTTCGCTAAGTATATTTATTTAAATCCGTATCGAAAGTCATTGTTAGCCTTGGATGAGGCGTGGCCTCATTGGCATGTCAGTCGTGATTACAGACCAGAATTTCTAAGTCATCTGACCACAGTTGGAACGCCGCCCAATGAGTGGCTTGGCGAGTCAATTGCTATCAATGAATTAATTGATTCTGATATGCTAGCGTAGGGGGCTTCATTTATGAAGTCCGCCGAGCGCAGGGTGGGCGACTCTGACGCGGTCTTCATAAATGAAGCCCCTACGCTTGTCATCGCGGCCGACTCTCCTAAGAGTTGCGCTATGAACAAAGCTGACATTGTCGATATTTTAGAGGAGATTGCCGTGCTCCTTGAACTGAAGGGAGAGAACCCGTTTAAGATTCGAGCGTATTCTTCTGGTGCGCGGGCCTTAGAAACGATGGAGGATGACCTTGGTGCCATTATTGACGCGGGGAAACTTAGCTCCATGAGGGGGGTCGGCTCAGCACTTGTTGAGAAAATCGAGACCCTATACGCGACTGGTGAGTTGGAGTATTATACTAAGCTGCGTGCGTCGATTGCGCCAGGACTGATCGAGATGTTGGAGATTCCCGGGCTTGGCGGTAAGAAGGTCAAAAAGTTGCACGATGCACTTAGCGTCGAATCGATCGATGCACTTAAGTCCGCATGTGAGGCCGGGGAGGTGGCTGCTTTGAAAGGGTTTGGAAAGAAATCCGAAGAGAAGATTTTAAGTGGTATCGCGAATCGGGCTGCGTATGCGAAACGCCATCATTGGTGGACCGCGCGAGCCGTAGCAGAGCCGATAGTCGAAGGTTTGCGCGCTTTACCTCAAGTTGAACGTGCCGAGGCCGCGGGAAGTTTACGCCGCTTGCGTGAGACGGTAGGCGACTTGGACTTCATTGTGGCTTCTTCGGAACCGCAGCCGGTGATGGATTGGTTTGTCGGTCAGGATGGGGTTGTCGAAGTGACGGCACATGGTGTGACGAAATCGAGTGTGCGTTTTGAAAGTGGTCTGCAGGCAGATTTGCGCGTTGTTCCTGCGGAGCAATTTGCTTTTGCGCTGCATCATTTCACTGGCTCTAAGGAGCACAATGTCGCGATGCGTCAACGTGCCTTGGGCAAAGGTTACAGCTTGAGTGAGTGGGGGCTGAAGAGCGAAAGTGAAAGTGAAAGTAAAGGAATTGAATCGGAGAAGGCCTTATTTGAATTTTTAGGGCTCGCGGAAATTCCGCCAGAGTTGCGTGAGGGCTTGCATGAAATCGAGGCGGCCGAGGCGGACAAACTGCCCAAATTAATTGAAGTCTCGGATATTCGCGGGGTCTTTCATAATCATACCACGGCATCGGATGGGCGGGCGACGATTGAAGAGATGGCTGCAGCGGCTGAGGCACTGGGGTTTGACTATCTCGGGTTGGCGGACCACTCAAAGGCGAGTTACCAGGCGAATGGATTAAACGATGAGCGTGTTTTAAAAATGGCGGACACCATACGTGCGTTTAATGAGTCAGGGGAGTCGCCTGTGCATGTGTTTAGTGGAATTGAATGCGATATTTTACCTGATGGTTCTTTGGATCTAGAAGATGCGACACTTCAGGCATTGGACTACGCGGTGATGTCGGTGCACTCTTCGTTCAGTCAGTCTGAAGAAGAAATGACAGCCCGGGTCATTCGTGCGATCGAACATCCCGCAACGATGATGCTCGGTCATCCGACTGGGCGTATATTGCTTCGTCGCGAACCATATAAGATCGATTTGCAAAAAGTGATCGACGCGGCGATTGCGAATCGAGTGATCATCGAGATCAACGCGAATCCACATCGTTTAGATATGGACTGGCGTTTATGGCGTCGCGCTGCGGAGCGAGGCTTAATGTGTGCGATCAATCCAGATGCGCACAATACAGAGAGCTTGGAATTCTATAAGGCAGGTGTAAATATCGCCCGTAAAGGCTGGCTAGAAGCCGAGCAGATTTTGAATACTCGTGATTGTGCAGGCGTGGCAAAATGGTTTGCGCAGCGCCAGTAATGTTGGGGCTACGTCGATTTACCTAAAGCCTATTTATTTTCCGCTTCTCTCTGTTGGTTCTATCGATCAAGCTTTTCGTAATGGCACGTTACCGATCTTTCTTATTTCCAGAAGCAACTATAGGGGATGGCTTTCTCGTTCTGGATGCACGTGAGAGTCATCACTTGGTGCGGGTTTTTCGTGCGCGAATTGGTGAGAGCGTCGAAGTTTTGGATGGTTTGGGTAAACGCTATTTAGGCGTGCTGGAAACTGCCGATGCGAAAGGTGCGCGAATCCTTGTTCAAGAGGTGGCGGAAACAGTGCGCTCTGGACCGACGATCACTTTGTTGCAATCCATGCCGAAGGGAAAGACGATGGATTTGATTTTACGCATGGCGACCGAAATTGGTGCGTCCGTCATACAGCCTGTATTCACAGATCAAGCAGATGTGCAAATCAAGGGAGAACGCTTGATGGCTAAAGTCGACAAGTGGCGTGTGACTATGATTGAAGCTTGTAAGCAATGTGGCTTGAGTCAATTGCCACGCTTGGATACTCCTGTCAGCTTAAGTGTTTGGATCGATCAACACCCTCCCAAGGTGGAGTCGTTGCGAGTCGTTGCGAGTTTGGAGGAGGGCAGTCAACCATTGCTAGATGTATTGAGAGATGTTGCCGAAGTGCAGTCGATCGTTGTGGCGGTAGGGCCTGAAGGTGATTTCACTGCAACTGAATATAGTCGACTTAGTGAGTCAGGTTTTAAGCCAGTCAGATTAGGTGCCAATGTGCTACGTTCGGAGACTGCGGCAGCATACATTCTCAGCGTTGTTGACCAATGCACTGGCTAAGCTGCAACAGGTGTTCAGCGAAACGTCAGCATTAGCTCATTTCAAAGCCGAGGATTGTAATGTCATCTTGCTGATCGGGCACTTGAGTGAAGTCGCCGACGATCTGATACATCGTATCGAGTGTTTCTTGAATCGGTTTTTCTGACAGCTTACGAAAATTTTCGATGACACGCTTCATACCAAACTCTTCTTCGTTTGGGGCACTGGCTTCGACGATGCCATCGGTGAAGGCATAAAATCGATCTCCAACTGAGAGGTCGATCGCTTTAGCTTTTGATGCACCAACACCGGGGAAGCCCATGACGGTTCCCGTCGGGAGCTCAATCATTTCAATTTCTTTACTGGCTTTGCGATACACGAGCACTTGACGATGCCCAGCATTGGAAAGGATTAAGCGCCGTGAGCCGTCCTTTTGGCGTGCTGCAAAGTGTCCTGAGAGTCCTGTGACAAATCCTTTATTGATTCGTCCAGTGACTTCTTGGTTTACGGAATTGAGAAACTCTTGTGGATTGTCGTTGTAAACCTCTGCGCTATGCGCCGTTAGATATTTGATCAATACCGTGTAAAAGGCGGCGGTCACTCCGTGGCCACAGACGTCACCTAAGAAAAAGAGTAGGCAATTACTAGGGTTACGAGGAAAGTTAATCATATCTCCACCAACGGAGGTCATTGGCTTCCAGAGATGGGCGATGTTAATGTGTTTAATCTGAGGCACGCGGCCGGGGATCATCACGCTTTGGACTTTATTTGCGCTCTCATAGTCCGACCGCATAATCTCGTTTTGTTCACGAAGTCGTTGTTCGCTCTTGGCCAGTTCTTCTTGGGCCTGCCGCTCTGCTGTGACATCCCGTGAGATCCCCATGATGCCCACGAGCTTGCCTGACTGCAGATGCAGTGGCGCTTTACTAGAAGAGACCCATGTGATGGTTCCATCCTCCCAGGTTTCTTTCTCGATAATATTGATCAGCGGTTTGCCTGTGCGTAGTATTTCTTGTTCGTCGTCGTAGGCTTGCTGTGCGTGCTCTATAGAAAAGAGATCAAAGTCACTTTTGCCTTCGAGTTCATGACGGTCTTTCATGCCATGCATTGTGGCTAATGCTTGGCTCGCTGCGACGAAGCGGCTTTCACGGTCTTTAATGTAGATACGGTCCGCAGTCTGCTCCATCAGTGTTTCAAAAAGGCGCTTTGCAGATGCCTTAATGAGCATTCCACTGTCATCGTCTCCAGCTTGCGTGGGCTTTTCCATTTAGTTCATTTAATGAACAGTAGATTTAGCAGAACGCAATCATGGACATGCGGATATATGTATAAAAAACATTTGGCAGGCGAGAGTGTTGCCAGTCTGCTATGCTACTATGCGAGCAGTGATTCAAAGAGTGAGCCGTGCCAGTGTGTCGGTAGATGGCGTAACTGTGGGAGCGTTGAATTCTCCCAAGNGTGGGCTCTTGATTTTTCTTGGAGTGGGCCCAACGGACAGCATTGAAGACGTGGATTGGTTAGTGCGACGTATTGTAAAACTGCGAGTTTTTGAAGATGCAGAAGGTCGAATGAACCACTCATTGATGGATGTTGAGGGAGCGGCGATGGTGATCAGTCAGTTTACTTTATTTGGAAGCTTGAAAAAGGGCAATCGGCCGTCTTTCAATCGCGCAGCGCTTCCGGAGCAAGCCGTGCCTTTATACGAGGCCTTCTGCAAAGGACTGTCGACTGCGCTTGGGCGGCCAGTCGCTGCTGGGCGTTTTGGGGAGCATATGCAAATTGATGCCGCCAATGATGGACCGATTACCTTAATAGTAGACACTAAGGATCGAGATTTTTGATCGTTTGGAGTTTTATATATACAGCCTGTTGAAGATAAATTCCGTCTGCTGGAATATATTCAAATCTAGTGTATCTTAATTTCATATCCTTAACTTCAATTATAAGAAAACTATGAAAATCACAAAAATATGCGCGCTTATCTCCCTTTGTTCAATTGCACTCGTCGGTTCAGTCACGGCTGGTGAAGGTTGGATGACCAATTTCGAAGCAGCTAAAGCAAAAGCGGCGGCAGAAAAAAAGCCGCTTCTTTTGGATTTTACCGGNTCTGATTGGTGTGGCTGGTGTATCAAATTAGACAAGGAAGTCTTTAGCCAAGATGNCTTTAAGGCCTATGCGAAGGACTCTTTAGTTTTGGTCGAGTTAGACTTTCCGCGCGACTCGTCGACTTTACCTGAGGGCGTTGCTGAGCAAAATGAAGCACTTGCTCAGAAATATGGAGTGCGCGGGTTTCCGACTATCTTGATTTTATCGCCTGAAGGTAAGCTCATTGAGAAAACAGGTTACCAGCGCGGTGGTGCGGATGCTTATGTCGAGCACATCAAAGAGATCGTCAGTAAGATTTAGTCGGTCGCCCAGCTCTTTGCTTTTTCCAAGGCTTGCCGCCATCGAGCTATTTGTTCGTCGGCGGCATCTTTGTGTATTGAGGGCTCGAACACCTGGTCGACCACCCAGTTGTTGGCGAGTGTTTCTTGGTCGCTCCAAAAACCGGTCGCAAGTCCTGCGAGGTAGGCAGCGCCGAGGGCAGTGGTCTCAGTCACCTTCGGGCGGACAACTGGCACTTGCATGAGGTTCGCTTGAAACTGCATTAAAAAATTATTATTCGCAGCACCTCCATCAACCCGTAATTCGCTGATCGTATTTTTGAAATCGGCATTGATCGCTTCGAGTAAGTCCATCGACTGGAAGGCGATGCTCTCGAGGGCGGCACGTGTGATGTGAGCAGCTGATGTCCCACGTGTGATGCCGCACAAGGTGCCGCGGGCATAGGGGTCCCAGTGCGGAGCTCCTAGCCCTGTAAATGCCGGCACTAGGTATGCACCGCCCGTGTTCTCCACGGAGGTGGCGAGTGCTTCGCTTTCAGCTGCATTTTTGATGAATCCAAGTTCATCGCGGAGCCATTGTATGACGGCGCCGCCTGTGAAAACGCTGCCTTCGATGGCGTATTGTAGCGTTTCGTTTGTCGTGCATGCGAGGGTGGTCAGTAGATTGTGCTGAGAGATGATTGGATGGTCGCCAGCTGGACGCAGGAGGAAGCATCCTGTGCCATAGGTATTTTTTGCCTTGGATGGATCGAAGCAGGTTTGCCCGAAGAGCGCGGCTTGTTGATCTCCTGCAATGCCCGCTATCGGCACTTTTTCTAAGCCTTGAAGTGTGCATTCGGCGAAATGATGGCTCGATGGGTGAACCTCAGGTAATAGCGATTTGGGAATGTTTAGGATTTCTAATAAGGCGTCATCCCACTCCCCGTTGTGTATGTTGAAGAGTAGGGTGCGGCTGGCATTTGTCACGTCAGTCGCGTGTGTGCGACCATTCGTGAGCTTCCAGAGCAGCCAAGTGTCCATTGTCCCGAAGGCGAGTTCTCCTTTCTCGGCTCGGCTACGTGCATTAGGCAGATTATTCAGCAACCATTGGATTTTAGTTCCTGAAAAATAAGGGTCGAGCCGAAGCCCCGTGTTTTGTTGAAAGCTTGTTTCGTGATCATCTTTCTTTAGTTGATCACATACGTTGGCAGTGCGTCGATCTTGCCAGACGATTGCATTGTGGATTGGTTCGCCAGTTGCTCGATCCCAGAGCACGGTGGTCTCGCGTTGATTAGTGATGCCGATGGCTACGATTTGGTCGGCTCCTAGACTATGCTTTTGTAAGAGTGTCAGGGTGACTTCCTCTTGTGTGCGCCAGATTTCATTGGCGTCGTGCTCAACCCATCCATTTTCGGGGAAGTGTTGTTTGAATTCCTTTTGTGCAACATCCACGACATGGCCTTCATAGTTGAATAAAATCGCCCGAGAGCTCGTGGTTCCTTGGTCCAAGGCGAGTATATAATCGTGAGGCATGGTGAGGCGCTTAGGCGTTCGATTTTTTACTAAGCACTTCATTCAGTGCATCGCTCATCTCTTTTATGCGGTAGGGCTTTGGCACGACCGCGGTAAACGGTGAGTCGCTAAAGTCGGACATGACATTCGTATTGCTATATCCGCTTGACGCAATTGCGAGCAGTCCTGGGTCGTATTCGATGAGTATTTCAGCAGCTTCCTCTCCGCCCATACCTCCTGGAACAGTTAAGTCGAATACCACAGCGTCGAACGCTTTGCCCGTTTCCTTGGCGGTTTTATACGCATGGATCGCTTCTTCTCCATTGGTGGCAAATTCGACTTCGTAGCCAAGCATACTGATAATCTCCCCGGCCACCATCATCATGGCTTCCATGTCGTCCATGATCAGAATGCGTCCGTGNCCAGCTTTTATGGCTTTTTCATCGTTGGAGCTTTCTTTAACGATNTTCTCGAAAGGAGCTTTCGAAGTGTTGTTTCCTTTGGGGAGATAGATGGAGAAGCGTGAGCCCTTGTCGACTTCTGAATCTACGGTCATCATTCCGTTATGGCTTTTGATGATCGAGTATGATGAGGCTAGGCCGAGGCCGTTGCCATTTTCTTTGGTAGTGAAGTAGGGGTCGAATATTCGTGTGAGATTTTCTGGTGCGATACCGACACCTTGATCGGAAATTTGAATTTCCAGATACTTGCCAGATTTCAGTGTAGGGACTTCGTCTTTTTCGAGTTTGCAGTTGGATAATTTGATTCTAATCAACCCGCCGTTTGGCATAGACTGGTCAGCGTTGATCAAGAGATTGTTCACGACTTGGGCGATTTGCCCTTGGTCTGCGTCGACAGCCCAAGTGTCCGGTGTGTGTTCAATTTCACAGCGGACGTTCGAGCCTCGTAATATAAAATCGGCGCAGTCTTCGAGTATTTGGTTGATTGTAGCGGATTCTAATACGGGCGCACCTCCTTTTGAAAAGGTGAGCAATTGTTGCGTGAGAGAAGTTGCTTGTAGTGCGGCTTTTTCGGCGGCGAGAAGTCTGTTCGCGTGCTCATTCTCATCCGATATATTCGCACGAACGACAGAGATGTTTCCCAGGATCGCACTTAGGATGTTGTTGAAGTCGTGCGCAATGCCTCCTGCTAAAAGACTGATGGATTGTAATTTTTCTGATTTTAAGAACTCCTCCTCAGCAAGCTTATGTTGTGTGATATCACGTAATACGACTACACAGCCATAGTGTCCGTCCTCGTCATCTAGTATGCAGCGCATATCAGCGTTAACGAAAATATGATCTTTGCTGTCTCGAGTTGGACTGATGCCAAATTCGAGTAATGTTTGTTGTTTTGTTTGGTTGAGCAAACGCTCGCCTGGATCAGAAATGAGCTTTCCAGTTTTTGGGTCTTGTAGATGCAATATTTCACTCAAGGGCTTGCCGATAGCTTCATCGTTTTGGATGCCTATTATTCGAGAGGCTTCTTGATTGATCCGATCGACGGCACCTTTGTCGTCGATTGTGATGACGGCGTCAGAAATTGAATCTAAGGTTACCGAGAGTCGCTCTTTCTCTCGTTTAAGATTGCGTTCTGCATGGCGGCTGCGTAGTGTGATATCGCGCAGGGTGGCCAGTCGCGCGCTCTCGCCTTCCCAGATGAGGTCGGCAGCAGATAGCTCGACAAGGCGTGTGCTGTTGTTGGGTCCAGGGATTTCGAGCTCAGTCGTTTGTTTACTGTCTAGTTCAAAGGGGAATGTTTCGCCAATAAGAGATTGGATGTCCGCATCAAGAAGCCTTCCTGCGGCAGGGTTCAAGAATTTGATTTCATACTGCGGAGTGAGTATCAGCATTGCGTCGGTATTTGCATCAAAAATACGGCGTAGTAACATTTCCCTGTGCCTCATTTCGACTGCTTGTGCTTCGACTTTTTTGAGCATATTCGCACGCTCTATCGAGTAGCGAATGGAGCGCCGAAGCACTTCACCATTAAGCGTGTCTTTAAATAGATAATCTTGAGCGCCTGCTTGGAGTGCTTTCAATGAAAGTTGCTCGTCTTGCTCGCCAGTGAGCACGATGAGCACTTCATCGTCGGTAAATTCGCGGAGGGCTTCGAGCGTTTCGATGCCTTGCGTGTCGGCCAAGGATAGGTCGAGCAGTATGAGATCGTAGTGTTGGTTTTTGAGCAGCTTTAATCCTTCGGTCAAGCGCTTCACGATTGTAAGTCGATGGGGTAGCTCCGAGATGTCTAGATATTCTGCCAGCAGGTTTGCATCGGCTTCATTATCTTCGAAAACGAGAATGCTTAAGTCGGTATTTGGGTCGTTCGACATGGGGTATTAGATCAAGCGATGTTCGTTGTAAGAAATCAACTTCTTATCTGTTTAGAAAGAGTTCTCTGTTTTGTTAAGGCTGACGTAGAAAGTGCTGCCTTTTTTAGGTATAGAGTCCACCCATATGTCGCCGCCATTTTGCTCGGCAATCTTTTTACATACGGAAAGCCCAATGCCGGATCCTTCATATTCGTCGCGCGTGTTGAGGCGTTGAAATAAGTTAAATAATAGATCTTTGTGGTCTGGATCGATACCGATACCGTTGTCTTGAATCATCACGATATGTTTCCCGTGCCTTTGTATGTGAGCGCCGTCGGCAAAGCTGACTGTGACGATTGGAATTGCATCGGGCTGTTGGAATTTAATCGCGTTGCTGAGTAAATTCTGGAAAAGCCGTGTGAGCCGGATCGGATCACCCAGGCGCTGGGGGCGTCATTAATGTCGACGGTGATCTCGGCCTTAGATTGACGAATGGCAACGGACAGATTGTCGATGGCATTGGCGATGACGTCTTCGAGGGCGACAGCTTCGTGTGGATTCGACGTTTTACCGATTCGGGAGTAGGCGAGAAGGTCGTCAATCAGTGTGCGCATGCGATTGGCGCCTTCACATGCGTAGTCGATATAGCGGCGCCCACGATTGTCTAGTGCTTCTGGGTAGCGTTCTTGCAGTAATTCTAGGTAACTGCTGATCATGCGAAGTGGCTCGCGAAGGTCGTGCGATGCGGTCGAAGCAAAACTTTCAAGTTCGGTATTGGATTGCTGTGCTAGCTCCAGTTCCTTCGTCAGCTCAGCTTCCTCTTGATAGGTCTCAGTGATGTCACGCGTGATCGTAAAGATGCGTTTAGTCTTTAGGTCCGCAGTCCAGGTCCATGAGATTTCTCGATTTCCTTTGCCGTGTATATAGACTTGAGCGCTTAACTCACCCTGTGCTGTTGGGCGTATGTCAGCGATGTTTTGACGCTTTGTTAATTGCTTTAGCCATACTTTGGTGTTTGGAAGATTGTTGGGGTGTAGATAGTTTAGAAGGGATCTGCCAATGAGATGGCTACTGTCTGTGCCGAGAAAGCTGCCCCATGCCGTGTTGGCTCGTAGGAAGACGCCCTCTAAGTCGAGCTCTGCCATCATTACTTTACTGTGATCGAAAAAGTCTTCGAGTGTGGATGTTCTGTTTTCTACGGCTGAGCCAGCAGCACTGTCTTCGAAACAGATGCCAGCGATGGATTGTTCTTTATGTTCTGTAGAGGTGTCGACCTGCCCTATCATGCNCAGCTTACGCAGTTTCCGCTTCCCTTGAATAATCGTGACTGTTTGANTAAAGGGAATTTGTTTGAGCGAGCTAGCCTCGAAGGCATCTAGGNGCTGCTCATGGCCGCCGTCGATATGCACCAATAGATCGGTAACGGATGTATTTTGATTTACGTCGGGTGCTCCAGTCAGCGCTTTCGTGACACTGTCCCAATGCATGCGTCCGTCGGGGGCCCATGTCCAATAGCCAATTTTCGCGGCGCCCAGCGCTTGTGTTAAGCTCTGCAGTTTGTTTTCTGCTGATTCGCCGGGATGCGCGTGGCCTGGGGTATTCATATTTCGTAAGAATGTATTCGCCAATGAACATAGATGTCCTTAGTCTATATGACAACTTCTTAACAGTTTAGATTCTTTCATGCCGGTTGCCTCCACACAGTGTGTATCACAGCATTTTCACCTGCCTTTCAGTGAGGTAGAACTTGAAGCTTGGGCGAGGGATCAGGCAAAGTCCCATTCCATTTCGCCAACTTTTGGTTTACTTTTTTGTGCGGCGGACACGTTGCCGAATGCTAAAGAAATTCTGGAGATCATTCGTATTTATGCACAGGTGCCAGTGATGCTCGGTTGCTCTGGTGCAGGCTTGATTGTCAATGCTCATGAATTCGAGGGCGAGGGGGGCTATAGTGTCTCCTTGTATTATTTGCCGGATACAGCGGCTGAAGTCGTGCATTTGCCTAGCGATTTATTTGAAGCCGACGATNTAGCAGACGCGCTTAGGGAGGCCATCGCAGGCCAAGCCGAGTCAGCAAATGCGTGGATGCTGTTTGCGTCTTCAGATAGTTTTGGCGACGAGTCATGGCTTGCTGANTGGGATCAAGCAACAGGAGGCAGGACGACTATCGGCGGCTTTGCGTGTGGTGCATCAAGTTCAGGTGTTGCGGCATTGTATGCCGCTGGTGATGTTTTTTACGATGGCGCCGTCGCGATGTCACTCTCGGGTGCGGTGACGATTGAGTCTGTCTTGGCGCAGGGCTGTCGCCCGGTCGGATCTCCATGGACAGTCACTCAGGCAGATCACAATGTGATCCATCAGATAGGCAATCGCCCGATTTTGGAAGTGTTGCGAGATACTTTGGAAGGTATGTCGCATAAGGAGCAAAAGCTCGCACGTGGAAATATCTTCATCGGGCTCGTCCTTGACGAATATAAGCAAAATTTCGAGATGGGGGATTTCTTGGTGAGAAATCTAGCGGGGATTGATCCACAGACTGGATCGGTCGCAATTGCCACTCCTTTACGGATCGGGCAAAATCTACAATTTCAAATACGCGATGCGCAGACCGCATCGACGGATTTGGAGAGCTTGTTGAAAGTGCGCATGCTACAGCTGAGAGGGCGCTCCGTGTATGGCGCGTGTCTGTGNGATTGTATCGGCAGAGGTGCATCCCTGTTTGGGGTCCCAGACCATGATGTGAGTGTGATTCGAGATATTGTGCCAGGGCTCAATGTCGGAGGCGTCTTTTGCAACGGAGAGTTTGCGACGGTTGATGGGCGCACTTTGTTGCATGGATATGCGGCCAGCTTGGCATTATTTGTTGAAGCATAGCAGACAGCGTAGAAGGCCTAAGGGAGGCGGAGGCCTGTATCCGTCCGATACGTGCAAAGCACTGCGTAGGCTTGCGAGTGCATTCGACCGGCTAACTAAGCCGATTAGCAATATTGATTAGATTCGCTAACTTTAAAATATGTCTTGATCAGTTCAACTTATTGAAGGATTCTGCATGAACTCTTTGGTAGTATAGAGGGTAGTAGATAGACTCGGACGTTTGGTAGGCGTTCGAGTCTTATACTTTACAGAAGGTTTCATTCAGCCTTGCTTGCCTTTCTTTGCTTACATTTAGTGTGATTAAAATGTAAACACAAACTACACGAATTCACCGTGTAGAGCCTATCATAGATGTCGAAAATAGATTCTAAAGTGTCTTCGTTAACCGATGATAAAGAACGCCTTGCGCTTNTAAAAGCGCTCTGGCGAAGTCGTCTGGGCGACCTTCGCGAGCAGAGCTTGATCCGTCAAGGCAAGGGTTGGTTTCACATCTCAGGAATGGGGCATGAGGCGTTGGCGGCGATCGCATCAGAGCTGGAGCCCGATGACTACGCATTTCCCTACTATCGCGATCGCGCATTTTGTGTGCAGAGGGGCTTAAGTGACTATGATTTAGCCTTAGCCTTTTATGCCAAACGTGATTCTTCCAGTGGTGGACGTCAGCTGACTGGGCATTTTAGCGATCGTGCATTAAATATTTGGAGTCATCCGTCGCCAGTTGGCGTGCATTTGCTGCCAGCCTGTGGTGCGGCTTGGGGCATGCAGCTCGATGGTAAGCAAAATGTGGTGTATGCTTCTTTAGGCGAGGCGTCTGCGCGGCAGGGAGATTTTTTCGAAGCCGTTTGTTTTGCCAAGGAGCGAAAGCTCCCCGTCGTCTTCGTGGTCGAAGATAATCGTATTGCGATCAGCACGTCGACCACGACGACCAATCCGATTGCTTTAGGTGTGCTCGATAAAAGCGAATGGAATCGCGTGGACGGCAGCGATGTCGAGGCTGTGGCGCAAGCAGGCAGAGAGGCGGTGGCAAAGGCTCGATCAGGACAAGGGCCCGCCTTTATTTGGTGCGATGTAGAGCGCTTTTCGAATCACTCAAGCGCAGATGATCAACGCATGTATCGCGCGGCGGATGAATTGGAGACCATGCATGAGCGTGATCCAATCGCTGTGTTTCAACGTAAATTAATTGCGGATGGTCTGCTGACCGAGGCTTCGGCAGCGGCACTAGAGGAGTCGATTCGTGAACAAGTTCGCGAGGCGTATCGCCAAGCAAGCGGGCAAGAAGACCCGCGGGCAGACGAGTCAGTGCTACACTTGACTGGAGACCTTGAGNATGCGCCACCCGTTCCAGCACTCGAGNTCGGTGATTCGTGTCGTATTCTAGATGCGGTAAACAAGACCTTTCATGCCGCTTTAGNCAGTATGTCTGATGTCGTCTTTTTCGGCGAAGACATCGCCGACCCGAAAGGTGGCGTGTTTAATTTAACCAAAGGGCTTTCGACTAAAGACCCCGCGCGTGCAGTGAATTCGCCACTGGCGGAATCTACCATCATGGGGGTATCGGTTGGTCTGGCTTCTTACGGCAAGCGCCCTTGCTTTGAAATTCAGTTTGTCGACTTCATTTATCCAGGCTGGAATCAGTTAGTGTCGAATATGGCGACTTTGCGTTGGCGTAGCTTCGGCCATTGGAAATGCCCATTGGTGATTTATGCACCTTGCGGTGGGTATTTGCCTGGCGGCGCACTCTGGCATAGCCAAGCAGGCGAGGCGTCGTTTGCACGTGTGCCGGGTATCCGAGTGGTGATTCCCTCCACTCCAAGCGATGCTGCAGGACTCTTCTGGACGGCGCTTCATGGGGAAGACCCGACAATTATTTTGCTGCCAAAGCACTTGATGTGGGCAGAACTGCCCGTTCCTGAATCCGTCGCTCCTGTCCCTCTTGGTAAAGCTCGCATAGTGCGCGAAGGCGGATTGCTGACGCTGGTGACTTGGGGCAATTGTGTTGAATTGGTCGAGGACACGCTAGAGGCCTTAGATGTTGCCCTGGATGTTGAGCTGATTGACTTGCGCTCTGTCGCGCCATGGGATCGTGAGGCAATCGCCGATTCGGTTCGCAAAACGGGGCGTCTGATGATCGTTCAAGAGGACAATATCTCAGCAAGTGTCGGACAAATGATCGTCGCAGAGATGTGCCAGCAGCGCTGTGTTTTGCAGCGCTTGAAGGCGCCGCCAGTCATCGTTTCCAAAGAAGATGTGCATGTCGGCTTTAACCCCATTTATGAATACGCGGCATTGCCCGATGCCGCGCGTATCCGTGCAGCACTTGATTATTTATTATCCAATACACTTGAAGCGTCGCTTAAACTCGACGCGGCAGCGGAGACCAGTAGCTCTGCTGCATTACAACCCGCGACTGAAGATGTTATGATAGCCCCAGATAGCGCCCCGCTTGAATCGTCAATAAAAACGATCACCGTGCCCATTCTAGGTGAAGGCATACGTGTCGCGAGAGTGGTTTCTATACTGAAAAAACCTGGCGATACAGTGAAGGCCGACGATCCACTTTGTGAAGTGGAAACTGACAAAGCCGTGTTCCCGATCGAATCCGACGAAGACGGTATACTCGAAGAGTGGAAGATCGTAGAAGATGACGAAGTCAGCGTGGGACAAGATCTCGTCGTGCTGCGATTGACTGGCGCCGCGGCGAAAGCCCCTGCACCTACGGTTGAGCCCGTTGCGTATGATACGCTCAAGCGCACCGGCGGTCTATCATCTGAGGCAGTGAAACAACTCCAAGGCATCGTCCCTGCGACGATTGATATGACTTGCCGCTGGCAAGCGGTCCGCGATGCGCGCTTGCGTAGTAAGAAGACGCCAGGCGGCACACTTTCCACGGCAACCATGACCGCCTGGGCAATTGCCCAAGCCATGAAGAAGCATGAGCGCTTTTCCTCGGTTGTGCGTGGTGAAAATCTTGATTTCGATCCTTCTCGTATCGACCTCGGGGTTGCAGTCGCTTTACAAGGAGACCAGTTGGAAACGGCAGTGGTTAAAAATGTGCACACCCTAGAATGGGAGCCTTTCCAAGAGGCCTTTAATGAGTCATTGCGTCGCACGCGTCATGGCGAAATTGCCACCAAGAACCGAGTTTCACTTTCGATTTCCAGTATGGCGGCGTATAATGTCCGTTCGGCCATACCAATTGTGGTGCCGCCATCCATCGCGACCCTCTTTATCGGTGCACCTCATTTGATGCCCGATCCAAAGTCGAAAGACGGTGGCACAATGGAAGTGATCTCGCTGGTTCTTACATTTGATCACCGCTGGATCAATGGCGTAGGCGCCGCAGCATTCCTCTCAGATGTCCGTAAAGGCATCGAACGCTTCGACCTCGCATAAGTTTGGTAGCGGCGGACGTCCCCGGCCGCTATCAGCCCAAGCGTGTATGCCGTCTCAATTTTTGAACCTAAAAAGCAGTCAGGATTCAGAAGTCGGAATACAGGATTCACAATCAACCGATTGTAGAATTATATGGTTCGCCAATTTGGCGAAGCTCTCTGTGTCTGTAAGTTCCTCAGTATAAACTACTGACTCCTGACTTCAGTATCCTGACTCCCGTATCTAGGCTGAAAGCATCGGTCTCCGTGTCGATACCGCTATTCGTTCGCGAAACAGAAGTTGAATTTTTGCCAATGTTCACCACTGTACTGTCTCATCATGGATATCGAAACTTTCCCAAACCCAAACGCAGAGCGCAATTACACCATCCAGCACATCCAGGAAGAGTTCACTTCTACCTGCCCGATGACAGGACATCCCGATTACGCAACCGTTGTGTTTAGCTATACACCCGATGAGATCTGCATCGAATTAAAAGCGATGAAGCTCTACCTCCACAGCTTTCGCAATAAAGGGATCTTCTTCGAAGCTGCGACCAATAAGATTTTTGAAGACCTATACGAGGTGACAAAGCCACGCTGGGCTCGCCTCGAAACCATTTGGCGCGGGCGTGGGGGAATTCGCTCAAACGTTGTCGTTGAGGCGCAGCAAGAGGGCTACGACGGCCCAAAGACGCCGCCCTTTGCGCGCTAAGTCGGTTGCAGAGTTCGGGTCAAAAGATATAATCGAGGAAGAATAGCGCGATCACGCAGACGCTCAGTCCAAACTTGAGTGCAAAGGCTAGGATGCCGCCAAAAACGGTGCCGATACCCGCCTTGCCCCCATCTCGAAGGCTCCGACCCGCCGCCAATTCACCGATAATCGCGCCGATAACCGGACCCACGATTAGCCAAAAAAGAGGTGGAGGTAAAATAAACCCCATCAGTGCGCCAGCAAAGGCACCTACCGCGCCCTTCCAGCTCGCGCCAAATTTACGTGCGCCCCAAACGCCCATCACAAAATCCGCGATTTGCCCAATCAGCATGATGATGCCCGTCAGAATCACCATTTTCCAAGTCACCGAGTCTTCAGGCCCCATCCACAAGCGATGCACGACCACCCCCAGCCATACGATCAAACTGCCCGGCACGACTGGCAGGAGCGAGCCGAAGAGCCCCACCAGAAAAATCAGCAAAGTGACGCCAAGAGCGATGTATTCTATCCAAGTCATTGCTTCGCTAGATCTAGGCCATCCTGCTCGAAGGTCAATTTGCATTTGCCATTTGCGCCTGCTGGCACATTTTCGCCGCTTCGTTTATGACAGATACAACAGCCAATCAGGACAATTCGCATGACCTCTATGCAGTCCGACTCCAAAAGCTAGAGAACCTTTGCAAAGAAGGCCGCAACCCCTTCTATGCAAACTGTAAGCAGACGCATACCTCTGCAGAAGCTGTTAAATTGTATAAAGAAGGCGTCGCCGACGAGGAGCAACCTTATGTCGCGATCGCTGGTCGTATCACCGTTTTCCGAGTGATGGGCAAGGCGAGCTTTATCAAGGTCCAAGACCGTGAAGGCCCGATTCAATGCTACGTCACCCGCGACGAGCTTCCCGAGGGCGAATACAATACCTACTTCAAGAAGCTCGACCTCGGCGACATTATCGGCGTCGAAGGCCGACTCTTCAAAACCAAGACTGGCGAGATCACCGTCCGCGCTGCCAAATACACTTTGGTTTCCAAAGCACTGCGTCCACTTCCCGAGAAATGGGCAGGTCTCACTGACGACGATAAGATCTATCGCCAACGCTACCTCGATCTTATCGTTAATCATGACTCGCGCAACCGCTTCAAGCAGCGTGCAAATATTATCAAAGAGATGCGCAAGTATCTATGGGAGCGCGATTTTCAAGAAGTCGAAACCCCTATGCTACAAAGCGTTGCCGGTGGTGCCGCAGCACGCCCTTTTATTACACACTCCAACGCCCTCGACTGCCAGTTCTACATGCGCATCGCCCTTGAGCTCTACCTCAAGCGGATGCTCGTCGCCGGAGAAGATCGAGTGTTTGAGATCGGTCGCGTCTTTCGTAACGAAGGGCTCTCACGTCGTCACAACCCAGAATTCACCATGCTCGAACTCTACCAAGCCTATACCGATTTTCGTGGCATGATGGAGCTCACCCAAGGGCTTATTCAACACGTCGCTAAGTCGGTGATTGGTAGCCTCGAAATCGCTCGCCCTGACGGCGAAGTGATTCAACTCGATGGAGAGTGGCGTGAGGCAAAGTATAAAGATTTGATTCTCGAAGCGACCAACGACGCCGACTGGTTTAGCCATAGTCGCGACGATAAATTAGCCAAAGCCCGCGCGCTCGGCATCGAAGTTGATGGTGAACTCGAAGACTACGAAATCACCAATAACGTTTTCGAGAAGCTAATCGAACCGACATTGATTCAGCCCACATTTGTCACACACATCCCCCGCGAACTCTGCCCGCTCGCCAAAATCACACAAGGCGACGAAACCACAATCGATGTCTTCGAGCTTTGCATTAACGGCCAAGAAATTGCACCCGCATATTCCGAGCAGAACGACCCCATCATTCAACGTAAGATGTTTGAAGATCAAGTCGGCGAAGAGCAGCAAGATATGGATACAGATTTCCTCAATGCCCTTGAGCACGGCATGCCGCCAGCAGGTGGTATGGGGCTCGGTATCGACCGTTTGATCATCCTTCTCACCGGAGCCGAAAGCATCCGCGATACGATCCTATTCCCCAGCCTCAAACCATTAAAGGCCTCCGAGTAGTTTAACTGCCTCAGATGCCCTGAAGGGCGGCTTTCATGCACGCCGTTTGCGTCATTTTGGTAGCCATTTCAGGTAGTCCAGATAGTCCTTCCGCCCTTTGGGAGTGTCGGCCAAACNGCCGATAGCCTCCAGTGCAGCGGGGCAGTCCATAAACGCCGGTCGCTTGGGCTTGTTGTGCAAATACCAATAGCTCGACCATCGGTAATCCTTGAGCGGTTCAACTGACGTCATCGACGCTCGAACCGGATTCAAATGCACGTAGTGCAGCAAAGCTCCCAGATAATTGTCCTCTTCAACGATCAGACTTTTATAGCGACCTTGAAACAACTTCCCGTCGACCTTACGAAAACGATGATAGCGATTTGCAAAAGTGGACTGCAACCAGCGCATCCCAGAGATTAAATTACCCTTCAGGACACTAGTGGATCCTTGTCAAAAATAAAATCAAGAAAACGTGGACTGACTACTTTTTGGATCGCTAAGCAACTTCTGGGTAATAGTAAGGTGGTGTGGGGGACGGGAGAGTTAAGGCTCCCGTCTACCCGATTCTCAGCGAGATTGTCTAGACCTTCGAAAACTGACCAAAGTCTCCCTTGGCGAGGCCTTCAAATGATAAGTCTTCATCCAATTCAGGCCAATGGAGCCCGAAGGGAGAAATCTCAATATGATTCAGCTGTGACGGTGTGCCGCCACTCAGTCGGGGGTTCTTATCTACCGGAAACTTAATTTCAACACCAGTCTCCATAGAAACCAGAATGTATCCATTAGAGAAAGTAGCTGTGACTTGATTATTGGCTAAGGTGTTCATTCCACTTTTCTACGATGAGTTGTTTATTGGCCTCGGCTAGCGATTGAGTTTTGGAGAGCTCTTTAACTTTCAGACCGTGAGATTCTCTTAATTCGATTTCATTATTCACGTTAAAAACGGCTTCGCCGCCAGAGTAGCGAACATGCACATGGATGGGTTCATGATCATTGCTATAGAAAAAGAACTTAAAGCCGTCTTACTCGAAAATGATGGGCATGGTTTAAGAATGGCCACCATCGAAGGATTTTCAATTCTATTTCCTGAGAACGATGAGCATGAGCGATGGCGCGTTAGCGACATTGCTCACTGCGGTTCACGTCCAGTTTCCTTAAGAGTCTCGATTTCGTCATATAGCTCAACGATTAGGTCATTAGTCGTCCAACTGAATCTTTTGAATAAGTAGAGGCCTACCGATGCTCCTAGGACGCTCGATATGAAATAAACCGCCACTGCGTTCAAAACAATCATGGACTCGCTGAAAGGCGCCTCTGGGTATTCTATTCTTTTTTCTGTTTGAAGCTGAATGAACCAAATGGCTGCTCCGCAGATCATCCAGAAAATGACGAACATTATGAGAGTGCCGGGGTTCTTCCATGAAGCGTTGCGCTTCCTGAGAGTCTCAAAGTGTTTCTTCATTCTTTCTGTGAACGTCAAAAGAAAGGCACGCCGTTAGGTGTTACCTGCTCTGCCTTGTTCGGCATTCTTGTTTTTATTCTCAGGGGTGCTCAAGGGTGGAGTTTGATCTGCCCTTCGTGATCTTTCCATGCCTCCACTTGTGGCAGCAAGTTTGGCAATCGCGGTTGCAACGGATAAAGGCGATGGAAAACACCCGTGGACGAGCCGGAGATGGGCGGCACGATCCATGACCACTCGGCTTGTACTTCGTGGCCCTGGGATTGCTCGCGCTCACAGTGGGCGAGGAATTCGCGCGAAGCTTGGTGGTGGTCCACCATGCGCACACCTTCACGGGCGAAGGAATGCAATACGGCTTCGTTGAGCACGAGCAGGGCACGGTCCTTCCACAGGCCGCTGTCACGCTGCAATCCGAGCCGCTCTGCCACTTCCGGCAGGAGGTTGTAGCGGTTGGCATCGCCGAGGTTGCGGGCACCGATCTCGGTTCCCATGTACCAACCGTTGAAGGGGGCGCAGGGAAAGACATCGTCTAGGGAGACCAGCAACATGTCTGAGATCGCCGGCACGGCGTGCCAACGCAAGCCGAGTTGTGAAAACCAAGGATACTCAGGGTGCTCAAGTTCGACCTCCAGTACTACCTCGCGCGGCAATTCGCGGACGACAACCCGTCCGTCCACCTCAATGACCAAAGGCAGCAAATCGAAGCGTCCGGGGTCGGCCGATGGCGACCAGCCGAGCGAGCGGACCCGCTCGGTGAAGGCCACGTTCATGGGGTCGCCTAACACCGAGCCGTCTGGGTGGCGGTATCCGGCGTAGCGGATCAGCTGGTGATTCCAGATCCGAATGCTCGGATGCCCTTCCCGCCACCGGGCGAAAACCGTCTGCGTTGGAATGATGCGACCACCGTTGGTGGCTACGCGCAGGTGCTCGACACAGGCCTCGAAAACCTCGTCGGCATCATCCAGCGAGCGGGCGTCGACGACCTGCAGAGAGCGCCAATGCAGACGTCCGATGCAACGCACTGATTCGCGCCACGCCAGGCGAGCGGCATCGCCCAGCGTCATCCCGCCGGAGCCGTTCGACATGGCTTGAACTAGCTTCCAAGCCTCGTCAGCCCGCCAGCGACGCGAATGGTCAAAAACACCCGTGGCATAAGGGCAGGCACCGCCAGACGGCGCTACGTCGGCCGGGTCTTTAGAAAATTGAGGGGGTCGAGAATTCGTTTCCATCGGGCTTTTTCTTAGCTGAACGTCGAGCTCTGGCGCGGCGCGTTAGCGACGTTGACCAGAAGCGACTGGTTCACGCTTGTTTTTCTTGAATGTCGCCTTCGACGTATTGGTGGATCAGCCCTGAGATCAATGCTTGATAGGGAATGCCCTTCTGCACGGCCTTGCGCTGAATGCCCACGAGGTCGTGGGAACTCAATCGAATGTTAATTCGTTTATCTTTCTTGAATGTATTCTCACCGGCAGTCGCTAGCATATCCAGGAGTTCGCTAGATGGAGTTTCTAGTTTCAAGTCGCCCTTATCATAGGCCGCTGCAATTTGCTTTTCTTCTTTATTCATCGCTGATGCCTTTCTCTTTTAAGTAGTCCTTGGTGGCTTTTCTGTGAGGAAAAGCGGTCTTTAGAAAAATCGTGTCGCCGCCGATGACGTAAGGCACGAAGTAGATGTAATTATTGATCGGGACTAGGAAGACTTCCTGGTGTGGATAATCATTTTGGTTTGGGTGTTTCGTCCGCTTCCAAAGGATACCGTTACTTAGGAGTAAGGCGATTTCTTCGAAAGAGATCTTTCGCTCCGCTTTAAGCCATTCGTTCTTTTCTGGGTCCCAATCAAATTTCACAAGTTAAAAACGTGTGCCTAAAAGGCATCCTGTCAATTCTTTTGGTGAACAGTATTATCATACCTCTTGGCTCATCTTTGGCTGAGGTTTCATTTCGTTGATTGAATGAGTGTTAAAGACTTGCTGCAAGATGATTTATCGTAGTTTGAGGCTATTTTCGCGTGATCGCTTATCTTCAAGAAGTTGAGGGTGAGGATTGTTTTGGATAGGCGGGTTTAGGCTGGGTTTGAGTGCATTTTTACTAACGTAAATATTGGATGGGGCGTTTGCTTGTATTATGATGGGTATTTAACCCTATTCTTGGGGTGTTCTATGCCGCTTGTGTATGGATCGCTCTGAAACCCGCCAGTTCAATAGATTTGAGAGATGCCCGAAAGGGGCGTTTAAGGAGTTGGGATGAATAGGCGCTAGTATGGTAGAATTTATGATAGTATACGGACGTTCACCTTTTTGCTTGCTTTTTGCAGGTGCTCAATTGTATACCTTTTTAGTGTGACTACTGTGAATTTCCCTGACTGGAGTGTTGTTTTGAAGTCGGATACGTCGTTGAGTGTTCAAGATCGGGACTCTTTTAAGAGAACGATTCGCTGGTTTCTGGGTTTTTGTAAGCGTCGTGGGGTGGCTGCGGACTTTGAGCAGGCCTGTGCGTTTATTGATTGGGCGCAGCGGGAGAAAGGGGCGAGTGAGTATGTGGTAGAGCGTTGGCGTGAGCCGATCCGCTGGTTCTTCAGGGCTGCTCGCAAGAGGGAACGAGCTGGAGTGAGCGTGAATAGGCTTCAACCAGAGGTGTCGATTGAGGCTTCGCGAGCCATTAGCGAAGAGCCAAGAACTCGGGGTCCTGAGGCGTAACCTGCGCGGCTGTTGGACTCGGAGCTGGAGTGGCGGCTTCAATGTATACGTGGCATACGCATTCGCAATTTTAGTTACGCGACGGAAAAGTCTTATTTGCAGCGGCTGTGTCGCTTTGCGGCGTATTGGAAAACGGATGCTCTGGAGTCGCTTGGAGAAAATGAAATAAAGTTGTATTTAGACCATTTGGCAGTGGTCGAAAAAGTGAGCGGGGGCACGCAGCGTTTAGCCTTAAATGCTTTGGTGTTTTATTACCGTGATGTTCTCAAGCGTGAGTTGGGTGATTTTAGCGATTATAAAAAGGCGACTGGTAGAAAGCGTATTCCGGTGGTGCTCTCGTTGGATGAGATTCGCAGGACGCTTGCTTGTATGGCATCGGGGGAAGCGCTGATGGCGCGGCTACAGTTTGGCGCGGGGCTACGCGTTTCTGAATTGGTTCGGTTGCGAATCCAGGATGTGGACTTTGAGAATAGGCAGTTAGTCGTGCGTGGTGGGAAAGGTGACAAGGATCGGGTGACCTTGCTTCCGGAGTCTTTAGTGGAGCCGTTGAAAGCGCAACGAGAGCAGGCGCGCAGTCGCTATGAGGCGGACCGCAAGGACCGTGTGTCTGGGGTCTGGCTACCAGAGGCGTTGGCGCGTAAGTTTCGTGGAGCAGGTGAGCGCTGGGAATGGTATTGGTTTTGGCCTGCGGCAGGACTTGCGGAGGATCCGCGTGAGGCTGGCGTTGTGCGCCGCCACCATGTTGCAGCCAAGGTCTATGGGCGTGCCGTGACCTTGGCCGCCCGCGAGGCGGGCATCGACAAGCGTGTGACCTCTCACGTGCTGCGACACAGCTTTGCCACGCTTTTGATGCGTAACGGCACGGATGTGTGTCAGGTTCAAGAATTGCTGGGCCATGCGAACCTTGAAACGACTCGGATTTATTTGCATGTCGAGGGTTCGAAACGACCGAGCAGTCCGGTGGATCAGTTGTTGGTTGAGTAAGGACGGTGGCGCTCGGGACGTGCGCCGCTACCTTGGGCTGTTCATACGAAAGCCCGAGCGAGCTCGGACGTCACGGAAGATTACAGTGTGATCCGTAAGTGTTTCCTGCTTTCCTTACTTATAGTTACGTATGCAGGGGATCAGAATACTGAAATCAGGAGTCAGTAGTTTATACTGAGGAACTTGCAGAATGATTGTGAATCCTGTATTCCGACTTCTGAATCCTGACTGCTTTTTTTAGGGTTATTCTTTTTTCATGAAGAAGGCCGACTGTGTTCGGATCAGATAACAGAGGGAGAAAATACCGAGTGCGGTGCCTACGGGTGGGTTGAGTAGGAGTAGGCAGGTATAGATGAGTAGAAACCAGAACGCCCAGGGCTCTTTATAGTCATACTTTGAAATGCCGGCAAAAAACATGACAAAGCCAACGGTGCCAAGGCNGCCGAGTATGATGTAGGCTTGCTCGTTGTAGCGCAGTGTGCTGATGGCGGGGATGAGCAGTGCTAGATTCGAAAAGGCGATCAAGGTCATGCCAAATTTCGCGGATTGCTCGCCGCGCTGTAAGCTGTATTCGTCTGGCTCCATTGTGTTGTAATGATCTTAAAAGGTGGGGATCAACTTCCTTGGATCGTAAAGTGATCGCCATTTCTGGTTTTTCACGGTGCCTGTTAAGTCAAAAACCAATAGGTTCGGTATTGGGCTGGTGATGAGGTTTCCAACTCTTTTGATTGGCGAGTCGGGTGAGCCTACATTGGCAAATAAATTAACGGTTACGCGCATATTGAGGGCTTGCTCGTCCAGTGTCATCGTTCCTGGGGCGCTGATGCGTGTGCGGGGCCCATTGATGTCTAGTGTGTCGAATGTGATCATGCCATTATATAGGTCGAAAGCGCCGATCATTTTATCGAGATTGAAAGATGTGAAACTGAAGCGTGTATTTTGAAGTAGCCGAGATAGGGGGCCGAGGAGTTGTATGGCCCCGAGTTGCTTACTGCGTATGGTGAAGGATCCGTATCCATTATGTAAATACGGATTGTCGGCGGGGCCTTGTGCATGTAGTCTGGCGTCTATACGGCCTTCTTCGCGGCCGTTCTTGTCAGCTTGAGCTTTATTGCCATTGGCGAGGTCGCCTTCGATAGTGTCGAGTTTTGGGAGGTTGCGTATGGCTTGATCTTGATCGGCATCTTTTAGGCTGATATGATAGCGTAATGTGGCCTCTCCTTGCGGTGGGGTTAAGATGTCGATGGCTCCGGAGCCTAGGCCATCTGCATAGCCAAATGTTAGATCTCGGATGTGTGTGATGTGGTCTCTTCCGAAAAGCGAAAAGTCTAGGTGGTCGAGCGGCACGCCTTTGTATTTGATTGCGCCGTTACTGGTGGCTTTCAAGTCGAAATAGCTGAGCCCTGAATAGTGCGGGTATGCTTTGTTGAATATCGCGCCTGTGAGAGTGACCGTTGGCTGTGCGCTGGGCTCAAAATCGTTTAGGATGTTGGCAATGTTCTCTCCGAAGAGTTTCTTTGAATCATCAAGGGCTAGTTGAGCATCGAAATGCATGCGTATGGATACGGGTGCATTGATCTCATCTGGAAGTGATGCAAAGGCAATGGTTCCTTTGGCCCAACCGCCATTACTCACGGCGTCAATATCAGTCACCTCGGAGTAGCGTCCGCGCCCGCGAACGGTGGTTGTGGCGCTGTCGACCATGACGTCCATAAAACGCACTTTCTCTGCAAAGGCGTGTCCGTAGTAAAGGTCGCAGACGGATTGTTTCGCATTTCCATAGATGATGAAGTCGCCGTGGTTTTCTTGCACTTCACTGAAGTCGAAATCCTTAAAGATGGCGGCCCACCAGCGTGGTAGTATCGAGTTGTAATCGTAAGGCACCGCGGAGCCGATTAAGCTGACTTTGTAGTCCCAAGTGCGTGTATCTAGATGAAAGCCAAGGTCTACCCACTGCCAGTCTCGGCGTGCATAGACTTGATCGAGGGAGTATATGTTATCTTTAAACGAGGCACGTGCGTCAATGTGGTCGAAGGTGATGCCATCGACAGAAACGCCGTAGGCGTCTGCATTTAAATAAGCTGCTTTCAGGGCGAAGTCGTCTGCAAATTGGAGTTTTAAATCGTAGTAGGGCGCCTTCTCGAAGTTGAGTGCAGGCAATGCTTCCGCTAGTTCACCTGGGATTAATGAGACGAGGTCGACACTACCTTTGGCGTGCACGTTTCCGCTTAAATGGGTGGCGTTGATCGTGCCGCTAAATGTGACTGCACCTTTGAGGCCACTGGTGGCACCTTCGAAGGAGATATTGGGATAGTCGCTCGGGCGGACTTTAATGATTGGTGCTGTTAAATCGATTTCATGAACAGTGAGCTTTCTGGCAAATAGTTGGAGGTCGGGCAGTTGGCCATTCAGGAGTGTTTGCCAGTCGTTTTTGTCGATAATGGCATCGAGGCCGGAACATGAGATCGAATGGCTCGGCATGTTTAGTTGCTTTGCGTTTATACGCAGGTCGCTTTCGGCGAGGATCTGTCTGTCCTTAATGCGTATTTTAGTATGCGCGCGAAAGTTTTGCCCAGTGGCAAGAGGGTGCTTGAGCGCTCTACTGGAAACGGCGGTCGTGAGTTTTACGGATCGATCCGTTTGATCAGTTGTCAAGTGGAAGGCGACTGTCGGGGTGGTGAAGATGTTGAAGCGATCTCTCTCAGCCATTGCAACGGAGATGGATTGGTAGAAATTGCCGATGCGCTCTGCGAGCGGTGGAGTCGTGCTGGATGGTGGCACGATGGGCCACTCGATTGATCCACGCAGGCGTATGCTTTCATGCAGTGCGGCAAAGCTATCGATACGAATCATTCCGACTTCGGGAATTAACCTGAAGGCAGTTTTTTCTAGAATAGGTCGCCGTAACCCGTCGGGTGAGTATACTGCTGGGAGGTAGAGTGTGCCGTTCGAGATGACTAGGTTTTTAACTTGTGGTAGGTAGCCATTCGCTTTGTCGAAGTGTAGGTGTATGACGGCGTTGTTTGATTCAAGGATGGGGTGGTTGATTGAATCTGACCACGCGTATACATTGCTAAGCTCAATTTCGCCATTTAATTTGAGGCGTATCGTTTCTGCTTCGAGTCGAAAGCCCTCTGGCAGGTAGGTGGCGACTCGTTTACTGGCCCAATCTTTAGGGACTGGGATGTGGCCGTAGGTTAACAGGCAGCCAAGAATAAATGCTTGTAGCGCAAAGATGAAAAGTAGTGTGGCATCTAGAAAAAGTTCGAGCAGTATGCCTGCTTTCGATCGTTTACGGTGTGGGCTCACTCGAGATCTTGGCTAGGTGCTGGTTCGGCAACCGGATCGATGGTTTCCGGGGTGTTGACTGGTGCGCTGATCATTTCTGGCGGGATCACCATGTTTTCGGTTAATTCGTAGAGTGCATCGAGTGTGTCCTGTGGGATCTCGAAGATGCTATCATGCTGCTCTGAGCCGCCAAATTGCAGTGTCCCAGAACTACGCTTGGTGAATACGTAGTTGCGTGTGTCGGTGCGTTTGGTTTCGCCTCCGGGGAGTGAGATCGTTGCACTTAAACGGTAGCGCCACGGTCTCATTGTTTCTGCATCCAGTTCGTAACCTTCTTCCGTGTAGCCGTCTTTGAGGTAGCTTTTGACTCTGAAGTTTCGAATCGAGTTGATCAGGTTTAGGATTGGTGTGCTTTGTTTGGGGTCTAGCTCAGCAAGTGCGTTGTCCCACCGCACAGACTCGTCGCCCAAGCTGTGTAGGAAAATGACCTTTTGCGTTTCTAGGTCTTCAAGTTTGATCGAAGTAATGACCGCTGCTTCAGGTAGGCTGTCTAAGGTGCGATTACGATAGTGNAGTGCATTGAGTGGNAGAAGTGCTAGGGTGGCGCGGCGCTCGACTTCGTAGATGAACGCATTGCGATTGCTGCGCGCGAATAGTTTTTCGTTTTCGTCTTCAGGGTGTGCGAAGAGCAAGGTGTGGGTTTCGGCGTCACCTGTTGATAGAGTGACAGTAAGACGCGGCTGGTTAAAGCCGAGGCGTTCTAATTCGGCANTGCCTGGGGCATCACTGGCAAATCCAGTGGCACGCAAAGCGCGCAGCTCTTTGATTAGCAATGCCATCACGGCTGGATCGGCGCGGCGTGGTTGTATGTCATCGTCTTGACTACTCTCGATGACTTGCCAATTCCCTGTTTCCGTTTCGAGTTTTTGTAGGCGTATTTGGCGCGTGCCTTCGGTGATGTTGATGGCGGTTAACGCTTCCGGGTCGAAGGTCATGAAATTGCGCTCACGTAAGGCTTCTTGAGCTTCGCGCAATTCGTCAAAGGGTTTCGACTCGACGGTGAAAACGGTGGGGTTGTCTTCAAGTTTTGCGAAGTAGGCGACTCCGTTTGGGGTCGATGTGTCTCGGTTACCGATAAGTAGCGTCTGGCGGCGTTTGTTGCCTTGTATGGTGACGCGCATGATTGGATTTTCAAAACCTTGGAGGACTGGATCAATGGCTTCTTGCTCGATGAAGTATCCGACTTTGGCGGCCGTGAGGGTGTTGATGGTGTTGGTGACGAGCTCTGGGTTGGCCTCTGCGGAAACGGGAGCCTCAAAGTTCCAGCCAGTCGTCGTGCGCGCGAGGCGGACCTTTAGATCGCCATTGGCTACGGAGGCCGGTGACTTGATTTGTAGGTTGAGTGCTTCGACTTCAAAGACTGGGATNTCGAAGATTTCTCGCGTGCGCAGATCGCCGAGGTCGATGAGTAGGCCGTCAATCACTTGGCGACTGACGACAAAGATATCTTCTTGGTTTGGACCGAGTAGGTAGACGTTATTACCGATTTCGGTGAGCAGCCCGATCGATAGCGTGAGTCTGTCGTCGCCATCAGCTATGGTCAGTTCGATTAAGGGATCTTCCAATCCATANTCTGCGAGCGATTTACCTGTCTTGGTGATTTCATCGACCGAGAACGACGCTTCTTCTTCAAGGAATTGCAGTTGGTTAAGGATGCGGTTGACGGCAAAATAGTTGGCCGACCATTGCATGGGTTCGCTAATCCTCCAGGTGGAACCCTCGCGAATGAGTATGCGCGGANTTTCCAGCCCTTTGCCTCGGAGTTCGATTCGGTCGGCTTCGATGACTTCGCGGCCAATTTGACCAGCGAGACCGCTTAGGTTTTGGTCACTTTTTTCAGCTCGATTGCTGAGGAAGTTGATCAAGCCAAAAGCGATGACATTGAGTGCGAGTAGGAAAACTGTGAATTTTAAGCGCATCGGTATTAACGGCGACGAAGTAGAAAGACAAAGAGGCCTAGCAGTGCTGTGGCAGCAGGTAGGATGGCAAAGTATAGTAGCATGCGCTGGAGATCGTTCTGACTCATCACGATCTGATAGCTTTCGAGTGGACGAGTCGCGATGTTTAGCAGGCTATTTTTTGCGAGTGCCCAGTTGATTGAGTTGAAGAATAGGGTGCGATTGCCGAAGGCTCGCAGGCGGTTGTTGGTGATGAAGTCGGAGTTACCAAAGACGACAAAGCGGCCTCCTGGGATATTGATGCCGAGTTCAGAGCCGGCACTTCGGGTCGACACAGTGGCGATACTGATGGGGCCTTGAATGTCCCTTTTGGCATCATATTTCAGCTCTGTTTGNGTGCGATAATCGCGTTCGGCCCAGCTTTGATCAGAGGTGCCAACGATCTGTTCGACTTTGAGGCGCTCGTCGNTGAGTGATCCTGGGTCGGTGCGAACTGGGCGGGGGAGTCCGAAGAGTGCGGTGATCTGGTATTCAACTAGCAAGTTGGTGATTGGGTGCTCCGCGAAGCGGCGGATGATAAGGTCGCCACCTTGCGCTTTGTAGTCGGGGCCCGCATCGATGACTGCCATGTCATCAGCGAGCACGCCCCAGTCGTAGAACAGTTCGCCCATGCCATGTCGGCGGCCCGGATCGATCAACACGACCATGCGGCCGTTGCGATCGCTCATATAGCGGCGTAGCTTTTCGACCTCTTCTGGCTGCAAGCTTGCTTGCGGGGAAGGCACGACGATCAAGTCGGCATCTTCTGGCACGCCGTCATCGACCGAGAGGTCTAAGGTGGCGAGTTGATAGTTGCGCTCGCGCAGGAAGTTTTCCAGTTGAGATAAGCCGCGCAGTGGGTCGACATCGTCNAGCCGCATTTCACCGTGACCGACTAGGAAGTAGAGTTTTTCGGTCTTCTTCGAGGAGACATCAATGATTGCCGAGGTAATCGCTTGTTCACCGCGAAAGCCTCTNATCTCGTTGTTACTCACTTCGAATAGGTCTGCTTGGCGCACTTCTCTGGTGCGATCGCCCATCGCGACNAGTATGATATTCTCTTGTGTCAGTTTGTAGGTGTTGGCGAGCTCTTGAGCGCGCTTTCGTTGACGGTAGATATCGACGAGCTCAATATTTACATAAGCGGTGCCATCGCGCATGCCCGCGGCTTCATACTCACGGAAGAGCTTGTCTAAATGTTGATGGATCTGGACCAGTTCGGGGACTTCTGGATCGTTGGGAATCGTGACGATGATCTGAATCGGTTCAGTGAGTTCCCGGATGTAGGCTTTTGATTCAGGAGCCAGAGTGTAGGTGCCCGATTCCGTTAAATCAATTCGTTGGAAATACTTAGCAGCAAGAAAGTTGAGTGCTAGTATCAGACTGATCCCTAGGACAATCTGCACGATGCGATTCGCCGTGCGAAAACGGCGAGCGATACGAAATTCGTTAAAGCGGCTGATTTGCATGATTATGCTTTCGCTTCGATGACGAGGGTGGACAAGCCGAGTAAAAGAGCTGCGGTGCTTGTGTAGTAAAAGAAAGGGCGCGTATCGATGATGCCTCGGGAGAAATCATCTAGGTGCTCAAAGATTTGTAAGTAGTTCACCGTGGAATCGAGCCAAGCGACGAGCTCGACGCTATTATTGGCGATATTACCGAGTTGCTGACCGCCGACGATGACCACGAAGAGGGTCGTGAAGGAGAGCATGCCGGCTACAAGTTGGCTGCGGGTGACGCTACTGGCAAAAATTCCGATGGCGATAAAGAGCAAGCCACTCAGCGCTAGAAATGTGTAGCTGCCGATCAGTGATGCAGGGTCAAGGAGAGAGCCACTGGTCGCTGCATGTGGGTAGAGTTTACTGGCAATAAGTGGAAAGCATAAGGTCGCAAGCCAGAGTAGCATATAGAAAATGTAGGCCCCTGAAAACTTGCTTAGAACCACTGCGACACGAGAGGTCGGTGTCGTCATCAAGGTGTCGAGTGTGCCTAGGCTACGTTCTCCAGCGATGCTGCGCATCGTCAGTAGTGGCACTACAAAGAATACAGGAATCCAGAAGACGCTGAAAAATTGCACGGACGGCAACAAGTCCGCTGGCGCGTTCACCATACCACGTATGATTGCCCAATAGAGAAAGCCCATGAGCATGAGGAACAGGACCGAAGCGATATAAGTCGGCGGGCTGATTAAGAGCATACGTAGCTCGTGCTTGAGCAAGATAAGATAATGTCTCATGACGAAGTAGTGTCCTGATTCGTTGAAACGGTTTCCTTGGCCATTTTTGGCTTGGTTTCAATGGTCTCTTCCCACGAACGCTTGGTTGCCGCTAGAAAGATCTCTTCAAGGTTGGGAACGCGAGGTGCAAGACTGTGTAATTTAAATTTGGGTGCTTGGCTCAGCAATTGAATTAAATGTGGGCCGTGTGCCGCCTCACTGTCTGTTTTGATTGAAAGCTTGTAGGTGAAGTCGTCCACTTGTTGGGAATCGACAATGTCTGCTTCGATTTTGTGGGTAGCGAGTTCGGCGATGACATCTGCCTCTTCCCCGTCGATTTCGAGATCGAAACGGTTACCCGGTAGGAATTCTTCACGCAGTTCGCTGCTGGTGCCGCTGGCGACGACGCGCCCGCGGTTGATGATGATGACACGATCGCAAGAGCGTTCAATTTCGGGCAATATATGGCTCGAAAGCACAACGGTGAGCTTTCCGCGTAAATTGTTGATCAGTGTGCGGATACCTTGGATTTGGTGTGGGTCGAGGCCAATGGTGGGCTCGTCCATGATAATCACTTCGGGATCGCCTAGAAGGGCGTCGGCGATACCGACACGTTGGCGGAAGCCTTTCGAGAGGGTGCCGATAATTTTACGACGCGCTGTGCGGGCTAAATCGCAGATCTCCATCACCTCTTGCACGCTTGCTCGCAATTTACGGCTGGGCACTTCTTTGAGCCGTGCTCGAAAGCGTAAATACTCTACCACACGCATGTCGTCGGGTAGTGGATTATTTTCAGGCATATAGCCGATCTTGCGTTTTACTTCGTGTGGGCTTTGTGCAACGCAAACTCCACCGACCCAGGCGGATCCAGATGTAGCGCTCATGATGCCCGATAGTATGCGCATCGTGGTGCTCTTACCCGCGCCGTTTGGGCCCAAAAAACCGACAATTTCACCAGGGTTCACGGTGAAACTCACATTCTGAATCGCAGTGATTGCCCCGTATTGGCGGGTGAGGTTTTTAACGCGTATGCTAGGGGTGGAGTCCATGTGTCTTTGATATGAACCATCTTGTTGTCGAATGCACAGTAAAAAGTGCTGGATTCGAATAGGTCTTGATTCGATTTGTAGCGATACTTGCTTATTTTGAGCTATTTAGGTCCGTTTGAGGGTTTTATGATGGGAGGGTCGCCCGGGGCAACTCAGAATTCGGTGCCAGTGGATACCTGTCTGACTCGTTTGCTGAGCGAGTGTTTCAAATAGATTGCGGGACTAAGTCTGATCGTTTGGCATATTTTTGTTTAAAAACCCTGCATCTGTGTATTCTTTGAACGGTTCGCTTTACTAATACACGCCTCTGTATATGCCCTCACTCGTAGATAAGTCCGGAAAGATTGATTATTTTGGTCAGTTAACCTCGGGTAACTTTGTGGACTGGCTGATCACTTTTTGCCTAGGTTCGATCATTGTTTTGTTTACGATTTCGTTGGGCGGTGCACGAGCGGATACGCATGTGGTGTTGTTACCACTGTTTGTCTTGTTGCTAGTGTTGCACGGGATCTGGCTTGCGGTGGATGATCAGGACGGCCGACGAGTCAGCCAGGTGCCTCTTTTATTTATTCCGTTTTTGGCTTGGGGATTTGTCAGCGTGCATTGGTTCAGCCCGACCCCATGGCTGGGGCGTATTGAACTGATCTATGCGATTGAGGCATTTATTATCTTTTGGGTGCTGGTTAACAACTTGCGGACCCGTGCTCATTTATGGGTAATGATTGTTATGGTTCTGAGCCCAGGGGCTTATGCGATTTTTATTGGGTTTTATCAGTTTTTTCAGAACCCAAACAAAATAGCCGATTCCCTTGCGGACCATGGCATTATGCTGAGTTCGAACTATTGGGGGCAGGCGACGGGCTCTTTTGCGGACCCTAATTCATTTGCGACCTTTTTGTTGGTGTTGCTGCCATCTTTGTTGATTGCGACAGCTGTTCCTCGCTTGCCGATGGTGTTTCGTGTGTTCTGCGCTTATGTGTCATTGATGCTTATATTTACGCTGGCGCTCACGCAGTTATTTTGGCCGATCTTTGTGCTGATTCCGGCCATCTTATTGGTCTCGTTTGTCTGCTTTCAAAAGCTGCGCCATCGGATTTTATTACCTCTTGCGGGGATCGGTTCCTTGCTTGTGGTGGTGGCGCTTATGACATGGTTGCACCCGAAGTTTAGTAGCAGTTTTGAGCGTGCGCTCTCTCCGAGTGGAGAAGGCGTTCGTTTTGAATTGTGGGAAGGCGCCTTGGGCTTATTTTCAAGCTCACCTGTTGTGGGTGTTGGCGCAGGTGCCTTTTCGCTGACGTTTGCGCAGAGCCCAGATATCCATTTCGGCTTTGAGGCGCAGACTCCACACAGCGATTTTTTGCTATTGTTGACGCAATATGGGGTGATTGGTTTCCTTTTGTGTATGTTACCGGTCCTTTGGGTNGTCTGGATGTCGCTGAAGCGCTGGAGGGCNGAGCCTTCNAGAGTGAAGCTGAAGNATCGTAAAGGAGCGATTATGNCGCCGCAGCGCTTTTTCCTTTCCCTCGGACTGTCATCATTTGTCGTCTTTTTAATCTGTGCCAGCTGCAGTTTTGTTTTCGCTGTGCCTGCTTTGATGTTTTACGGCATTTTCTTCTTCTCCATATTGGTGAAATCGAGCTTGAGCCGAACCTTGAAAATTCCGCGCTTCAACGCAATTCGGTGGGTGTATGCATTTGGCGGTGGGATCTTAGGGTTTGTCTTTTTTGCAAATGCGTGGCCTCGTTTGGAGGCGCATGCCATAGAGTTGCAAATGCGACAACGCATGGATCACTTGATAGATCAGCAGGTGCATATTTCTGGGAACGAGTCTTTACTCAAGAGAGTTATTTATGGCTTTGAAGATGCGCGCCTGATGGATCCCACTAATGTGGATGTGCTGCTCGGTTTGAGCGCGGCTCAATGCCAGCGTTACTTTCAAAACCCCGCGGAGCATGATCGCATTGGCAATGTCGCAGTGGGTATGGCAAAGAGGGCAACTGAACTGAGTGATGGTTATGCATTGGCATGGGCACAATTAGGCGTTGCCTATGCGCTGAGTGGCGATCTGGAACTTGCGGAAACCGCTTTACGCCGGGCATTGGAGTTGGCTCCAAATAGTAGCAATATTCATTATTATTGGGCGTCTTATTTAAGTCATCACCCGGAGAGGCGACTGGATGCACTTAGAAGCGTGAATCACGCGTTGAACTTAAACCCTAAGAATGCGGCGGCCCGCCAATTGCAGCAGAAACTGTTAATTCTATAATGAATCACAAAACCTATACATTCGCGGCCTCGGTCGTTTGTCTGCTAGCCAGTATTCAGCTGGTAGGTGCGGAGGTGTGGAAGCAGGGCTCTATTGCCGTGTTTGCGATTGAAGAAGGCCTTGAGATCACGGCGATGGGGCAGAGTGATCAGCCATTGAATGTGGACCTTATGCCGAGCTATTTTCCAGGTTTGATTATTGCNGAGACGCTGCAGCCAAGTCGGGCGAGTATGCTTACTTCGAATGGTGTGCTGATCGATTTCAAGGGGCCTGGCTACTTAGGAATCGAGCGCTTCGAGCAGGAGATTTCTGGTGAAGGGTGGTTGCATGCGAAGCACGAGCCTGGGCAGAGCCGTATGATCATGAACTTGAGAGCGGGCAGATTGGTCTTAGATCAAAGTAAGTTGTTGAATGCCTCGCAAGCCGTTCTTGAAACTCCAGTTGGCCGTTTCTCGGGTATCAACAATGCGCATTGGATGATTGATCTTAGTAAGGATGCTAGAAAGCGCACCTTTTCATTTAATGTCTATTGTGTGCAAGGAACCTTGCGTTTCTTCGACTTAATGGGGCGCACATTCACGATCCGGTCGGGGCAGCAAATTAGTGGAGCGGGTGCTGCGCTGACTCCGTCTNTTGAAGTCGCTGAAATTACCTCGGATGCACAGGAGTATTTAGATAATTATGAGCTGCGCGTCTCGATGTTGCATGAGATCGGACTCACAGAGGAGGGATTTCTTGCTGCGACCAAATCTTTGGCGAAAAGCTCTGAGGCCGAACGCTCAATTACTGTGTCACAGCAAGCCTCTAAAGTGAGCTCCAGTCAAAAACGTCCACTTGTGATCGAGTATGCACCTCGCTCCGCGCCAGTGACTCCATATCAAGGCGTGGCACGCCCTCCATCTGCGTATGAAGCGGACCTATTCTGAGGCTTGGCTTTTTCATGAATGCGCACAGTCTTAGTCGAGCGTGAACCGTATTCAGCATAGTATTTCTTGTGTCGCCTTGGTAGTTGGCTCGATTGTGCTATGGCTGGTTATGTCAGTTTCAGGGCTTCTTGATGGCTTGGAACAGGAGACTATGCGTTGGCGTTATCTTGCGCGTGGAGAGATAGCTTCTTCGGCGCCGATTGTTTATGTTGATTTAGATGCTGAGTCAGTTGCCTCGATCGGCGCACGTCCTTGGGACCGTGCCAATTTCGCTGTATTGCTCAATGCATTGTTGGGGCCAGGTGAGGCTCAAGCGGTAGGTGTGGATATCATTTTCTCTCAGCTCGGCCGGGGTTCCTTACTTGATTTAGAGCGAGCGAAAGCGGGCGACCTCGCCTTAGGGCAAGNGGTCCAGCGCTATCAAGATCAAGTCGTATTGGCGGCTGCTTACACGTGCACGACAGGGCCGAGCGCGGTGCCTTTGATTCGTTCCGGCTTTGAAAATCCTACAGAGAATGTTTTTCCGGAGTCACCGAGCTATCCAATTATTGATTGGGAAGTGGGGCGCCTTGGGCTGGCAAATGTAGATGAAGAACTCGGGCAGGGAGTGGTGCCGCACGACTTGGCGAGGCCGAGGCTGTTGCCGAAAACGTGGCTTGGTTCAAACGCTTTAAGGGTAAAGTGGTTTTTGTTGGGCCCGTAGATCCACAGTTAAAAGATATCGCGCCGNCTCCGTTCAATCGAGAGCCAGTGCCAAAAGTCGGCCTGCACGCCAATCTATACCGCACTGTGCANGATGAGGCATATGTCGTGCATGCCACGAATGTGCAGTCAGTATGGATCTTAGTGCTACTCGCCAGCGCGGTTGCGTTGCTTAGTTTATGGAATGGCGTAGGGGAGAAATTCACACGCTTTGCTTCTGTAGCTTTGGTCGTGCTTTACGGGCTGATTGTTTGGCTCGCGTTTACCCAATGGAACTATGTGTTGCCTGTAGTGGCGCCTGTTGGGGCGTCCTTGACTGCTTTCTTGGGGCTGCTCTTGATCAAGTTGGGCATCGAAGAGTATGAGCGCCGCCGCATCAAAAATCTATTTGGAGCTTATGTTTCGCCCGAGTTGGTCGATGAGATGGTCGATGCGCAACGCGAACCAGAACTCGGTGGCACGGAAGCTGAAATCTCTGCGCTGTTTTCGGATGTAGAAGGCTTCTCTACGCTCTCGGAGCAATTACCTGCCAATGAGTTGGGCGCGCTTATGAATGAATATTTAGGTGCGATGACCGAAGCGATACAGTCACAGGGCGGCACTTTGGATAAGTATATAGGCGATGCTATCGTGACTATGTTTGGCATGCCGCTGCCGCTGCCCGATCATGCAAGTCGTGCGTGTTTATCTGCACAACGAATGCAGGAGTGTCATGCTGAACTGCGTAAAAAATGGGCCGCTGCAGGCCGCCAGCCGGACTCAATTTTAAACATGCGCACGCGGATTGGTATTAATACCGGCATGGCGGTCATAGGAAATATGGGCAGTCATGTGCGCTTTAATTACACAATGATGGGTGATTCGGTGAACCTTGCGGCCCGTTGCGAAAGTGGGGCGAAAGTTTACGGAGTCTATACGATGATCACTGAAGCCGTTCTCTTGGCGGCAAAGCAAGTAACGCCTGATTTACCGACCAGAAAGTTAGACCGAATTATTGTGCAGGGCCGCACGCAGGCGGTAGAAATCTATGAGCTTTGGGACCGCAGCGTCGACTTGGGTGAAGCCATGCAATGCGCGAGCCACTATGAAGCGGGTCTGGCAGAATACTTTAAGGGGAACTGGTCGGCAGCACTTGAATCTTTTTCCGCATCGTTAGCGCTCGAACCGGGGCGAGATTTTGCGCCAATAACGCCGTCAAAGCTGATGACGGAGCGCTGCCAAAAATTCCAGCGAGNGGGAACGCCGGAGAATTGGGATGGTGTTTATCGAATGAAGACCAAATAGTTCGGCACTTTGCTGTGGCTTAGTAGCGCGCCATGTCGGTATCGACTTCAAGTGACCAAGCGTGAATCCCGCCGCTCATATTGATGGCATTGGTAAAGCCTCTTGCTTCCAGATACTGGAGGACATTCATACTGCGCATGCCATGATGGCAAAAAATGACTAGTTTGCCCTCTTTCGGAAGTGCCTCCACGCGCTCTGGAATTTGCCCCATCGGAATATGTAGCGCCCCTTCTATTCGGCAGATCGAGACCTCGGAGTCCTCTCTGACATCGAGAAACGTTACATTCGCTTCGTTTTTACGCAAATTTGCGGCTTCAGTGACATTGATTTCCTTGTTCATTNGCGAACTTTCATGATGATAGTTTCACAAATGTCAAAGACCCCATCCATAATCGTGCCCGCGCGGCTCGCCTCTACTCGTTTCCCGCAGAAATTACTGCATGAAGTTCGTGGCAAGCCCATCATCGTGTGGACGGCTGAGCGAATCCGTGAGGTGGCACCCGAGTTTCCACTTTATTTTGCGGTCGACGACAGTGCGCTCCAAAGCTGCTTAGAGTCGGCAGGCTTTCAGGTGGTTCGCACACGGCCCGATCATCCCAGTGGCACCGATCGTCTCGCTGAGGCCAACGCTGAAGTCGGGGCACCAGCAGTGATCAATGTGCAAGGCGATGAACCACTCGTCACTGGCGAGCAAATCCGCGCACTTGCGAAAGGGCTCGAAGGGCAGGCGGCGATGTCGACGCTCGCGATACCTTTTGATCGCCCAGAAGACTTTGCCAACCCGAATCAGGTGAACGTCGTGCGTGATCGGGAAGGTTACGCATTGTATTTCTCGCGTTCATCAATTCCTTATGCGCGGGATTTGGGCGGTAAGGTCGATGCCGCTTGGCTTAAGCAAAACCAATGCTATCGCCACCTTGGGCTGTATGCCTACAAGGCGGAGTTTCTCAGCGCCTTTTCGTCGCTCGAACCCGGCTTTCTCGAAAATATCGAAAAGCTCGAACAGCTCCGCGCAATGGAGCACGGCTACCGGATACATGTCGGCATCACCGATCAGCCCACCATCGGGATCGACGCGCCGGATGATGTCGCCGAGTTCGAGGCGCGTCTGCCTGCCCTTGGCTAGTCAAATAGCCAGCTTGACAAAGCCCACGACTCGCAACCGTATTCACTTATGCAAAACGCTATACCAGACCTTGAACTCGATCCGCTCAGCTTGCCTGATGCGCGAGGTCACTTCGGCACCTACGGTGGCATGTATGTGCCTGAGACTTTAATGACCCCGCTCTTCGAATTGACCGAGGCNTATACTGAGGCACGCAATGACCCAGAGTTTCAAAAAGAACTCGATTTTCAACTCCGTGAGTTCGCAGGTCGTCCAACCAATCTTTATTTTGCAGATCGTCTCACGGAGCACTGCGGCGGTGCGAAAATCTACCTGAAGCGCGAGGATCTGCTCCATACCGGAGCGCACAAGATCAACAACGCCCTCGGCCAAGCCCTACTCGCAAAGCGTATGGGTAAGAAACGCATCATCGCCGAAACCGGCGCTGGGCAGCACGGCATCGCCACCGCTGCGATGTGTGCGAAAATGGGCTTTGAGTGCGTCATCTATATGGGCGAAGAGGACATGCGCCGCCAAGCGCTCAATGTTTACCGTATGCGCCTCTGTGGTGCTGAAGTGCGCGGCGTTTCCGCCGGCCAAAAGACTTTGAAAGAAGCGGTCAACGAGGCGATGCGCGATTGGGTCACCAATGTGCGCACCACGCACTACATTATCGGTTCTGCATTGGGTTCGCATCCGTTTCCAATGATGGTGCGTGATTTTCATCGCGTCATCGGCGAAGAGTGCCGCCGCCAGATCATGGAGAAAGAAGGTCGTCTTCCCGACGAGGTCGCTGCCTGTGTCGGCGGGGGCTCCAATGCGATCGGTATTTTCTTTGCCTTTTTAAAAGACCTTGAAGTGAAACTCACTGGAGTTGAAGCTGGTGGCCGCGAAATCAAACGCGGACATCACGCCGCACGCTTTGAAGGCGGCAAGCTCGGAGTGCTGCAAGGTGCGAAGACATGGATTCTGCAAGATGAAGACGGACAGATCGACCTCACTCACTCAGTATCCGCGGGTCTCGATTACGCAGCCGTGGGTCCTGAGCATGCCTATTACAAAGAAAAAGGCCGTATTGATTTTGGCTACGCGACCGACGCCGAAGCACTCGATGCCTTTCAGACCCTTTGTTCGGTAGAAGGCATTGTCCCTGCGCTCGAATCTTCACACGGCATTGCCTATACCATGAAGCGCGCACGCGAAATGAGCTCCGATCAAATCATCATCGGTAACCTCAGTGGCCGTGGAGATAAAGACGTCCAAGAAGCTGCACGGGTGTTGGGAAATGCTGAAAATCTGAAAGACTGAAACGCT
>JGI26084J50262_1000085_pt1 | contig 48138 bp, 46 predicted proteins | sample SaaInl6LU_22_DNA_FD_50262 | JGI IMG/M metagenome (IMG submission 50262) | reverse complement strand
GTCTTGCAATTTGTCTCTGATTTCAATGATCCAGAAAATGAAGCCATGATGTTGTGGCGTATTGTCAAAACCTCTGGCCGCCCGTTATCGGTTTCTTTGGCGCAAGCCGACGTCGCCCCGCATAGCTGGCGCAGCTTATTGGACGTGATTGAACAGGCCAAGCAAGATGGTTTGCCAATGCGGGCGCAAGTCGGGCCGCGTCCGGTCGGCGTTTTGCTTGGTCTTGAGCTGACCCTCAACCCATTTTCGGCGCATCCAAGTTTTGCTGAAATCGCCGATTTACCAATTGCTGAAAAGCGGCAAAAATTGCTCGACCCAGCCTTCCGTGCCAAGCTTTTGGCTGAGACACCGAGCGCCGAAAACCCGTTTGTCGTCTCGCTGTTGCGCAATTTCGGCAAATTATTCACACTCGGCAATCCGCCTAATTATGAGCCGACAGCCGATCGCACAATTGAAGCCATTGCCGAGGCGCGCCAAGTCAGTGCTGAAGAAGTGGCGCTTGACTTGATGCTGGAAGCCGATGGCACCGGCATGTTGTATTTGCCATTTTTGAACTATGCGCAAGGCACGCTCGACCCGTGTTATGACATGCTGAAAAGCGATGCCTCCCTGCCCGGCCTGTCTGATGGCGGCGCCCATGTCGGGATGATTTGCGATGGGTCGTTTCCGACCACGCTGCTCACCCATTGGACACGCGACCGGACACGCGGCGAAAAATTGCCATTGGAATTTGTCATTCACAAACAAACCATGGCCACCGCTCATTGGGTTGGCCTGCACGACCGAGGTGTCTTGGCGGCTGGATATCGTGCCGATATTAATATTATCGACCATGAAAATCTGACCCTGCACGCGCCGCAAGTGAATTATGACCTGCCAGCACAGGGGCGGCGTCTGATGCAGCACGCCAGCGGCTATGTCGCAACGATTGTAGCCGGTGAGGTGATTTATCGTGATGGCAAGCCAACCGGCGCGCGCCCGGGTCGTTTGGTGCGCGGCGCGCAGGCTTCTCCGGCTGTGAAGCTGGCGGCCGAATAATGGATGCCGATATTCACGAAATAATTGAGCTGGCGTGGCGCGATGAAGTGACCTTTGCGCAAATTGAGGCGCAGACGGGGATTGCTGAAAAGCAAGTGATTAAGCTGATGCGCGCCAATCTCAAACCNTCGAGTTTTCGCATGTGGCGCAAACGGGTAACCAGCGGCAATGCCCGCAAATCATTAAAGCCACAGATCCGTGATGATGGCGATCGAGCGCTCTAAAGCGACAGACCACCGTCAACAATCAGGGTTTGGCCGATAACATATTTGGCCAAGGGCGAGGCCAAAAATAAAACCGCGCCAGCCATATCATCTGGCTCTCCCATGCGACCCAAGGGAATGGCGCGCAAAGCACCGGCCATACGTTTGGGGTTTTCCGTCGTCACTTTGGTCAATTTGGTGTCGACAAGGCCAGGCGCAATGCCATTGACGCGAATTCCGTCGCGGGCCCAAGCCTGACCTAAGGTTTTGGTCAGGCTCACCGCCCCGGCTTTCGATGCGCCATAGGCCGGATTGCCAATATTCGCTTGATAGCCGGACACCGAGCTGACGGTGATAATGGCGCCTTGNCTTTGCTTTAAGGCGGCATANAACTTATTGCTGCAATGCATTANACTATCAAGATTGACCGACACCACGTGATCCCAGCCGGTTTTTTCAAACTCGCCGCCTTTATAAACCACCGTGCCTTGGCACAAAACCAAGACGTCTAAATGGCCGTCGAATGGCAGAGCGGCGGCTTGAATGGCGTCATAATCGCCGACATTGACGCTGCTATAGCCCAAGCCATCGAGATTTGAGCCATCAGCCGCGTCATAATCAGCGGCCGAGGCGCGGGTGCCCCAAACATGCACCAAAGCGCCGCGCGCCGCAAAACTATGCGCCACACCATTGCCAATGCCGCTGGAACCGCCAACCACCAAAACCCGCTTATTGGTGAAATCTAAAGGGTCAGACATTGTCACTCCTATTTGGCTAGATAATTGACATAAATTGGTGACGACCAAGCGCGTTCTTCAATGGCGGAGTTGCAATCATCATCGACCGAGGTGCGGTCATCGCCGTAACACATGTTCAGCTTGATGCAATTACCATTGTCGTCATAGGTGCAGCCGAGATTGTCGCCATTGATCTTCATCGTCGGCTCTTGAATGGCGCGGGCGTAATAAGTGGCCGGCCGTTGGCTGTTAGCAAATTCGGGGTCGCTAAAGCTGAACGAACAGCCATTGCCGTCATCCTTGCACTGGTGCACTTTCCAATTATCCTCAATCAGCTTACTGACATCCTCACCCTCAAAGCTTTGTGGACGAATGCGGATAATCTCAATGCGGGTGATTTTCAAGCGCTCATTTGACGGGTTGAAACATTCATTGGCGCATAGTTTTTGAATGCGCTGTTCACCCAAAGCGGCCACGGCGTCCTCTGGGCAGCCATCTTTTTGCTTAAAGGCACCGACCGCTTTGACCTCAAACTCAGGTGATTTTTCGGCTTCAACGGTCGAGCCCATAGGGTCGCCGTTTTTGGTGTTAAACCATAGCAAAATGCGGGCGCCGCTGGTGCCATAGGTCTCACGACGCTGCATGGCATCATAAATTTCGTCCCGCGACCGCCCCGCCGCATGCACAGCCGCCAAACCACCGGTTGTCCAGAAACTCGCCTGACGCTCCATTTCAGTGGCGCCAAAGCCCATTTTTTGCACCACTTCCGGCACTATTTCTTGCGAATAAGAGCTGGCTTCTGACTTCGGGAATAAGCGCGCCCGCCAGCTGGCCGACAAGCTCACTTCTTCTGTATTGATCAGACGTTTGACATTTTTATAACCCGTGCCGGGCCGCGCGCGGTGATTATCACTGGAAGCAATAAACCCCATATTCAAACGCGTCGGATTGCGCGGATCGTCAAAATTTTGAATGGCCAGCGCATATTGCACACTATTGCCCGGGCGATATCCAAAGGCCGGTAAGAAGCAATCGCGGCATTGGCCTGCATCCAACCATTCTTCAATGTCAACGCCGGACACGCTTAAATGCGCCGCCACACTGCCATTGGCCGCATGATGACGAGCCAAAATCGCACGGCTATCGCATTCTTGCGTGCTCTCACCATCGGCCAAACAGCGCTTGCGGATAATCTCACCGGCTTGCCAACACATTGGCAAATAATTTGCCTGCGGCGCTGGGCATAGGCCGATTTGCTTATCTTCATCCCAAATCACCGACCGCCAGTCACGATATTCTTCCGAATTACCATGCCCCGACATCACTTCAATCAAGGGGAATTTCTCCGGCCGGTTGTTGGCTTTCAAATGTTTGTCAAAGGTCACGGCCGTCGGAGTGTAAAACCCCCAAGACGTGCCATGCGGAATAATCAGTGGATCAAGGCCCTGTTGCTCAAAGCTGGCCACCAAAGCGCCGGGATTATCGGCAATTTCAAAGCAACTATCAGATAATTCATTGGCCGGCACGTCGCTCGGGCAAAGCGGCACATTGGAGGCTTCATCCAAGAACCGGCGCATATCAAAATAATTTTGCCGATTGCTGAAGTCTAAAAGAGGCAAAGCCAAAGGCACCAAGCCTTTACCATTGGTGCGCAAAGCATTGACCGTCACCCCGCCCGAGGCAATCGGACGAGCCGCCACTTTGCTGTCTTCTAAGTCTTTGAAAATTACATTCTTATGGCCGTAATGTTCTTCCGGCCGCGCGCCGACTTGGGTCCACTCAAAGCCAATGAAGCTGACCAAATCTGGGCTCTCCGAGGAGCTGGACAGAGCATTACAAGCGCGAATACTTTGCTTCGTGTCTTCCCAACGTTTCGGCGTCGAGGCTTCGGCATGGTCGGTAATGGCCCAGAAATCAATGGCCGAACAATGGCGCGCATAATCGCAGGCATCGGCCAGCGGGTGCGAGCCCTCGCCGCCAAAAATTGGCATTGACCACAAAAACGCATCGGTTGAATTAGTGGTGTGCACATGCAAATCGCCAAACAGGATTTGCTTATCTTGATCGATATTTTGCGTCAGGCCAGCGCGAATAGCGGCTTGCTCCGCCTCGCGCGTCGACACGAGAATTGGCGCCCGCTCGCGGCCGGTAATTTCGCCGGGCCCACGCGGCAACCCATACCAGTCACGCAGCAATCCGGTGGTGTAAACCGCCGCCAAAATAAGCAGGCTCAAAGCCAAGAGTAAAATTTTGCGTGCCATGGTGCTCTCCTAATCGTTTTTCTCAGCCGGTTTTTTGCGCAGCCGCAGCTTGAATGTTGCGCTGGCGCGACCGACCAATTCTTCTGCATCATTAAACAAATCTGCCTCAACAAAAGCAATTGATTTGCCAATTCGTCGGACATAGCCTTTAGCAATATAATTGCCCGGCGCGCCGCCCTTCAAAAAACTCGTTTTCAATTCTAACGTCGAACTGCCGCCATAAACGGACATATCCAGCTTGCCGCGTATGGCTACCCCGCAGGCGGTGTCGAGCATGGTGGCATAAGCCCCGCCATGCAGCACCCCTTGCATGTTCAAAAATACATCTGGAATGCAAAAACTGACAATTGATGTGCCGGTTTCTTGATCCATGGAAATCACTTCGCGTTGCAATAAAGTGCTTAAAGCCGAATCACTCGAGGTGCCGGCATTTTCAGGAATGTCGTGAATCATTATTTTTGTCCGATAATCTCGTGCTGCGCCAGGCGCTCAAAATAGGCTGTGACATGTGTCAAAGATGGGTCAATTGGCAAACTAACTTTGGCCAAAAAACCGACCAAACAGTAAAAGGCAACGTCGACATAGGTCAAACGATCGCCGCAAATATAGCGCTTATCGGCCAATAGATTATTGACCCATTTCAGCCCCTCAGCGGCAATTTGTTTTGACGGCGCGCCGTAATCATCGAGCAATAACATGCGGCCCTCGAAAAAGCCCTTGCCCTCGCTATGGCGATAGCCAGCCATCATCGGTGCCAGCACCAAATAATCAAGCTGGCGCATGCGCATACGGGTTTCAGCCCGTTGGCTGGCGGTGCTGCCGCTGAGCACCGGATCAGGTTTAATTTCTTCAATATATTCAGCAATCGCCGCCACTTCAGCAATCACCGTGCCATCATCTAATTGCAGGCATGGCAATTGACCCGCCGGATTAATTTTCAAAAATTCTTCACTGCGATTTTGGCCGCCCATCATGTCAATTTCTTCAACCTCAATATCCAATTGCTTGAGCGACAATATTTTTCGCAGGGCTTCTGGGTTGGGGCCAAATTTGGAAGTAAAAAGTTTCATAACCATCCTTTTGATTGCAAGTCTCAATTTGGTCGCTATTTTGAGACTTCTGATGGGCAATTCAAGCCTATTCTGCTTTGAGCTTGGGAGAGCGCTTATGTCCAAAACCAGCACTGGTCCGTTTTTTGGATGGGCGGTTTTAATCGCCATTGGATACAGTCTGATGATTGGCGCCGGTTTGGTGTTTTACGCCATGTCGGTTTTGCTTGAGACGATTGTCTCATCGACCAGTTTCTCAGTCTCGCAAATATCGACTGCCAACACGATTTTTCTGCTGACGGCGGGCTTTATGGGGATTGCCGTTGGCGAAATGATTTCGCGCTATGACGTGCGCTATACCGTCTGCAGTGGCGCCCTTGTTTTATTAGCCAGTTTTTATCTTTTGCCCGAAACCAGTAGCCTTTGGGAAATCTATGCTTGTTACGTGCTGATTGGCATTGGCTATGCGATGACTGCGCTTGTGCCAGCCACGACACTGGTGGCCCGCTGGTTTATCCGCCGCCGCGCCTTGGCTTTGGCGTTGACGCAATCAGGGCTATCGCTTGGCGGTATTGTGTTGACGCCGCTTCTGGCTGGCTTGCTGTCGGAGTTTGGGCTGACCGCCATGCGCGGGCCGGTGCCGGTAATACTGATTTTACTAATCGTGCCTTTGTCTTTGCTGCTGATGCGCCCCGACCCTCATGATATGGGGCTAACACCGGACGGCGACACATTAGAAGCCGGCCAGACACCGGCGTCGCAAATCGGCATGAGCGCCACACAAGCCATTCGCACGCGGTTTTTTATTCTCAGCGCCATTGCGTCTGTTTTTGCCATGGCCACGCAAGTTGGCACGATTGCGCATATTTTTAATTGGGGCTTGGAACGCGCCGACGCCGCCACTGCCGCGGCAACTTTGGCGCTGATGGCGTTTTGCTCGCTTACTGGACGGCTGATTTGCGGTGCCTTTTTAGACCGGCTGAATATTTATCCATTTGTGTTGGCACTGTATTTGCTGCAAGCGCTGGCAATGATTGGCATTGCCTTTGCCGAGGGCTATTTGATGGTGACGCTCATGACGGTGTTGTTTGGCGCCACGGTTGGCAATATTTTGATGTCGCAGCCATTGCTCATAGGCAAAGCCTTTGGCGTGCGCGAGTTTCCGCGNATTTTGAGCGTTAATCAATTGATTATGAATGGCGGNGTGTCGCTGGGGCCACTGCTGATTGGTCTGGTTTATGATTTTGGCGGCGGCTATCAAAATGCGTTTATTCTGGTCGGCCTGATTAGCCTGCTGGCTTTTGTCTGCCTGTGGTTGGCTGGCAGCCCGTCATCTGTCGCGGCCGAATTTGAGACAAAATAAACGGCAATAAGAGCTGCCGCCCCTATTGCCGTTCAATTAAACGCCAGCGCTTAGGTCAGGCGTGATAAATCTTCTTTTGAATAAGCATTGAGGTCGCCGATGTGACCATCACGCACTTTATTGGCCCAATCTGGGTTNGCCAAAAGCGCCCGACCGACACCAACCAAATCAAATTCGCCATCATCAAGACGTTGCACCAGACCNTCAATCGGCGCGGCNGCGGCGCCTTCGCCGACAAAGGCGTTAATAAAGTCGCTGTCGAGACCAACTGAGCCGACGGTAATGGTTGGCACGCCGGAGAGTTTTTTCACCCAGCCAGCCAGGTTCAACTCTGAGCCTTCGAATTCTGGCTCCCAGAAACGCCGTGTTGAGCAATCAAAACAATCGACGCCAGCGGCTTGCAATGGTTCGAGGAAAGCCTTGAGTTGGTCTGGGTCTGTGGCCATTTTATGCTCAAAATCTTGCTGTTTCCATTGTGAGAAACGCAAAATAAGCGGGAAGTCGTCACCCACTTCAGCCCGCGTGCGGGAGATAATTTCGCTGGCAAAACGCGTGCGCTCCGGCAATTCACCGCCGAATTCATCATCGCGCACATTGGTACCTTCCCAGAAGAAGAGATCGATTAAATAGCCATGCGCGCCGTGGAATTGCACGCCGTCAAAACCCAGTTCTTTGGCCGAAACAGCGGCGCTGACGTAAGCGTCGATAATGTCTTCGACTTCTTGCTTGCTCAGCGACACGCCGGTTTCTTTGCCGGGATATTTCAACCCTGATGGCGACACAGTGCGGGTTTCTGGCGATGGGCCAGTGCCTTCAGGGCGCATGGCACCCATGTGCCAGATTTGCGGCATAATCAGACCACCGCCCTCATGCACTTCATCAACCACACGCTGCCAACCGGCCAGAGCTTCAGCGGTGTGGAAATTTGGAATTTTCGGGTCCCCACTGGCTGAGCCATGATTAATCGTTGTGCCCTCAGTGATAATCAGGCCAGTGCCACCTTCGGCGCGGCGCCGGTAATAGGCCGCGACATCTTCAGTTGGAATGCCATCAGGCGAAAAACTGCGGGTCATCGGCGCCATCACGATACGGTTGGGAATTTCCAATTTATTAAGGGTGAAGGGTTTAAAAAGCGCAGGAAAATGTGACATGTGACTACCTTTGTTGAAATATGTTATATTGAGTGCGACACTATCGGTTGATGTGCGTATGTTCAAGCACCAAACAAACCGTGCAAGCAAAGGCAAGAAAAGGGACGAGATGATTGAAAGAGAAGCAAAATTCCAAATCGGTGAAGTAGTTAAGCACAGAGTTTTTGCTTTTCGCGGGGTAATTTTTGACGTCGACCCGACGTTTAGCAATACCGAAGAATGGTGGCTGTCGATTCCCGCCGAAGTCCGCCCGAAGAAAGACCAACCGTTTTATCACCTATTGGCCGAAAGCGATGACAGCGAATATATCGCTTATGTATCGGAGCAAAACCTTCTGCGCGACACCAGCGCGCAACCCATTCGGCACCCTGAGGTAAATCAAATATTTGAAAAATTCGACGGCACGCGCTATTGCGTGCGTGTTAACAATACGCATTAATTTGTTAGAAAATTAGGCTCATGCTACGTCACATATCGCGCTTCTTCGCTGGGCTCATTATCCGCTATATCCAAAAGCCGATAATGAATTACCAATCCTATCAGTTCATTCCGCTCGCTGAGCTTGAAAAAAACATGCGCCCCGGCGATGTGCTGCTGGTTGAGGGCAATCAGCGTGTGTCTTCGGCGATTAAATATCTCACCCAATCAACATGGTCACACGCCGCCTTTTATGTCGGCCGCGAGGCGGGCTTAAAAGACGAACACGGCCACACGGCGTCTTTGATTGAGGCTGATTTGAGCGATGGTGTGATCAGCGTCTCAATGACCAAATATCTCGGCTATAACACGCGCATTTGCCGCCCGTCGCTGATAACCGCTGAGGATAATGCGGCGGTGCAGAAATTCATCATTGAGTCGCTGGGCATGAGCTACGACATTAAAAATGTTGTCGATTTGGCGCGGTTTTTATTGCCGCAACCGCCGGTGCCAGAAAGCTGGAAACGGCGGATGATTGCGCTGGGCAGCGGCGAGCCATCGCAAGCCATTTGTTCGACCTTGATTGCGCGCGCGTTTCAATCGGTTGGCTATCCTATTTTACCGCAAATCACCCGCGAAAATCAGCGCGAAGTCTTGCATATCCGCCATCATTCACTGTTTACGCCGCGCGATTTCGATTTGTCGCCCTATTTTGAAGTGATTAAGCCGACCATTCAAAAACGGCCGGATTATAAAAAATTCGAATGGCGCGAAACAGCTGTTGAGGACACCCAAAAGCGCCCCAAAGTCGCCGCCCTCAAGGAGTCACCAAGCAGTGAGGCGTGACCATAAACCCTATGCCATGCGGCGGCTGATCAATTTTTGCCGCAGGGTTTACACGCGCTACCGCATTGAACCGCAATTTGACAGTGTCGGCAGCGGCCTAGAGCTTATTGGCCCGCGTGGGTTAGAAATCTATGGCAAGGATATTCATCTTGGCGACCATGTGCATATTTCTACCGCCCGTGGGCAAATGTCACGACTGTGCACTTGGCCCGACGGCGCCGGCGGCAATGGCCGTATTGATATTGGCAGCTATTGCCTGCTGACCCCGGGATTGCAGATTGTTTCAGCGGCGCATGTGCAGATCGGCGACAATGTGATGATTGCCAGCCGGGTTTACATTTCTGACGCTGATTGGCACGATATTTATGACCGTTTGGCTTCGCCCGGCCCAACGGCGCCAATTGTTTTGGGCAATAATGTATGGCTCGGTGAAGGGGTGAAAGTGTGCAAGGGCGTGACGATTGGCGAAAATAGCGTGATTGGCGCTGGTTCCGTGGTGGCCAGCGATATTCCGGCCAATGTTATCGCGGCTGGCAATCCAGCCCGGGAGATTAAAAAGCTCGATACTGCGACCCCGCTCAATCGCCGCGAGACCATGTTTGAAGATAAAGAAAAATATGAAAAAACAATGAATTATCTACACTACTTAAACCATAAAGATAATTCCTTTATACATTGGTTCAGACATTTAATCTGGCCGCGACGGGAAGATTAATCATGCGGTTTTTACTCTCTACTCTGTTAATTGGCTTGCTTGCCGTGCCACAAAACGCGTTGGCACAGCAAGCAACCCATGGGCTGGCCATGCATGGCGAACCTGCTTTGGCGGCGGATTTTGAACATTATCGGCACGCCGACCCGAGGGCTTTGCGGGGCGGCACTCTGCGGCAGGCGCAATTGGGCAGTTTTGATAGCCTCAACCCGTTCTCCATTCGTGGCAATGCGGCGCGTAATATTCGTGAACGGGTGTTTGAAAGCCTGCTGGACCGCAATTATGATGAAGCGTTCAGCCTTTATGGGCTGTTGGCGGAAAGCGTCAGCACGGCCGAAGACCGCTCCAGCGTTACTTTTCGTTTGCGGCCGCAAGCGCGGTTTTCTGACGGTGTGCCGGTGACGACGGCGGATGTCGCCTTCACCTTGGAATTGCTCAAAACCCAAGGGCGCCCCAATCATCGCTATTATTATGGCAAAGTCGAAAGCTTTGAGATTACCGACGACCGCACGATTACCCTATATTTTAATGCCGATAATCCCGACCGCGAACTGCCGCTAATTCTCGGTCTGATGCCGATTTTGCCGCGACATATCTATGAAAATCGCGACATTCAGGCCGCCTCGTTGCAATTACCAGTTGGCTCTGGGCCCTATGTGGTTGAAGAAATCGCACCGGGAGCACAAGTGCGGTTTCAAAAACAGGCGGATTATTGGGCCCAAGACTTGCCATTGATGGTCGGGCGACACAATTTCCAGCTTATTGTCGAGGATTATTTCCGCGATGAAAACACCGCTTTTGAAGCTTTTAAGGCTGGCGATATCGACATTTGGTTTGAACGCAACCCGCAACGCTGGCTGTCGGGCTATCAATTTCCTGCGGCCAAAGATGGGCGTATCCATAAAAAGGCGATTCCGCTGGCGACGCCATCGGGTTTGCGCGCCTTTGTTTTGAACACCCGCCGAAACCGTTTGCGAAGCCCCGAATTGCGCCAAGCACTGGACCTGTTATTTGATTTTCAATGGGTCAATAAAGTGCTGTATGGCGGGGTTTACCAGCGCACAGATAGTTATTTCGGCAATACGCAATTGAGCGCCCAAGGGCGGCCCGCATCACGCCAAGAAATGGCGCTTTTGCAAGATAGCCCGATCGATAAAACGCAGCTGGCGCAAGGCTATCGCGCGCCGCAAAGCGACGGCTCTGGTCGTGACCGGCAATTGCGGGGCCAAGCCATGGGCCTATTGCAAGCCGCCGGATATCAGCTCAAGGGCGCGCAATTATATGCTCCCAATGGCCAAGCCGTGCAGTTGGAAATAATTGTGCAACGGCGCGAAGACGAACGTTTGGCCCTCGCATGGCGGCGCATGTTGGCGCAAATTGGCATTGATTTATCGGTGCGCCTGCTCGATGCCAGCCAATATCAACGGCGGCTGCAAACCTTCGATTTCGATATTATGGTGTATAATTATTTCGCCTCTTTATCGCCGGGCAATGAACAGGCTTATTATTGGGGCTCTGAGGCCGCCACAACGCAGGGCAGCCGCAATTATGCGGGCCTGAGCGATAGCGGATTAGACAATGCCATTGAGGCGCTGACCAAAGCACGCGCCAGCGACGATTTCATCACTGCCGCCCGTGCCGTTGATCGGGCTTTGATGAGCAGCGGTTATTTCGTGCCGCTGTTTCACAATCCTGTGCAATGGGTCGCTGCTTGGCATTATGTCGAACACACTGACGCCCACGCCCCCTATGGCGCGCGGGTCGACAGCTGGTGGGTCAATGCCGAGAATTAAACGCTAAATCGCTTCAGCAGCTTTCAACGCCGCCACATCCTCATCTGAAAAGCCCCATTCATTGAGGGCTGTATCATTATGCTGACCATTGGTCGGCGCCGGGCCTTGGATTTTGCTTTCCGTACGGCTGAAGCGCGGCGCCACATTGGGCTGCACCACGCCGTCAATTTCAACCAGCGTTTCACGCGCCTGATTATGCGGATGGTGATAGGCTTCATCCATATCAAGAACCGGCGCATAGCAAATATCAGTGCCCAACATAATGGCGTCCCATTCGTCGCGGGTTTTGGTCTTAAAGGCATCAGCCACTTTTTGCTTCAAATCCGGCCAGGCGCTGCGATCCATTTGCGCGTCAAAGGCGCTGTCATCGAAACCGGCTTTTTCGCGCAACAAGGCATAAAACTGCGGTTCGATTGAACCAATGGAAACGAATTTGCCGTCGGCGGTTTCGTAAACATCATAAAAATGCGCCGCCCCATCGAGCATGTTATCGCTGCGATTGGTGGTCCAAATGCCTGAGGCTTTCATGCCATAGAACATGCTCATCAAAGAAGTGGCGCCATCGGTCATCGCGCAATCAACAACTTGGCCCTTGCCCGATTTGCCAGCTTCAATCAGCGCCGCGCAAATGCCCATGGCCAAATATAAAGCGCCGCCGCCGAAATCACCGACCAAATTCAGCGGTGGCACGGGAGCTTCTTTGCGGCCAATGGCAGCCAAAGCGCCGGTTAAGGCAATGTAGTTAATGTCATGGCCTGCGGCATTGGCCAGCGGCCCATATTGTCCCCAACCGGTCATTCGGCCATAGACCAATTTTGGATTGCGCGCCAAACACACATCTGGCCCCAAGCCAAGACGCTCCATCACGCCCGGGCGGAAACCTTCTTGCACAACGTCAGCCGCTTCAATCAATTTCAAACAGGCTTCAATGCCTTCTGGCTTTTTCAAATCTAGGGCAACCGATTTGCGGCCACGCGAACCAATGTCGTTGACCGAACCACCGCGACTGCCTTTGCGGTCGATACGGATAATTTCAGCCCCCATATCGGACAGCAACATGGCGCAAAACGGCCCTGGCCCAATACCTGCGAATTCAACGATTTTAATGCCATTAAGTGGACCTTGTCCCATTTGATTCTCTCCCTATCAATTTAGCCGTCAGCTTATCGTCTGGCTAAACCAGCGACAAGCCGCATTTTATTTCTTGATCCCGCGCACCACATCAATTTCAAGGTCGCGGATTTTTTTGCGCAATGTATTGCGGTTCAGCCCCAAAAGCTCAGCGGTTTTAATTTGATTGCCGCGCGTCGCCTGCAAGCTCAGTTCAATCAGTGGCACTTCGACCTCGCGCAGAACGCGCTCATAGAGGCCATTGGGCGGCAAGTCATCGCCATGGCCTTCGAAATAGCTGGTCAAATGGTAATATAGGCTGTCAATCAAACTGCCCGACTCGCTGACACTATGCGGCGCGGCGGCGTTTTCCGCCTGATTATCACTCAGCTCCATGCGGACGATATCGCCGGTAATCACATCTTCGGCATAAAGCGCCGATATGCGGCGCACCAGATTTTCTAATTCGCGCACATTGCCGGGCCATGAATAGGCACGCATCGCCTCCATGGCTTCGCTGTCATAGGTTTTCATGGCCAAGCCTTCGCGCCCCCCCAGAGCCATAAAATGGCGCACCAAATCGGCAATGTCTTCGCGCCGCTCGCGCAAAGGTGGCAAGCGCAACGGCACCACATTGAGGCGGAAATACAAATCTTCTCGGAACAAGCCTTGGCGGATGAGCTGGCGCAAATCTTGATGGGTAGCGGCGATAATTCGCGCATCCGTCTTAATCGCGCGGCGCCCGCCAATCGTCGTATATTCGCCCTCCTGCAAAACTCGCAATAATCGGGTTTGCGTTTCCATTGGCATATCGCCAATCTCATCGAGGAATAAAGTGCCGCCTTCGGCTTGTGCAAAACGGCCCTCCATGCGCTGATTGGCGCCGGTGAAAGCGCCCTTTTCATGGCCGAATAATTCGCTTTCAATCAATTCACGCGGGATTGCTGCCATGTTCAAGGCAACGAATTCACCGCGTTTACGACGCCCGTAATCATGCAAGGCACGGGCCACGAGCTCTTTGCCAGTGCCGCTATCACCGGTGATTAACACGGATAAATCATTTTGCGTCAGCCGCGCCACTGAGCGGTAAATATCTTGCATGGCCGGCGAGCCGCCAACCAATGGCAGGGCTTCTTCGTCGGACGCCGGCTGGGCATTGCGAGCCCCTTGTGTTGGCAAATCAATGGCGCGTTGCACGAGGCCGGTTAATTCGGCCAAGTCAAAGGGCTTGGGGAGATAATCAAAGGCGCCCTTTTCTGCCGCTGTGATGGCGGTTGCCAGCGTGTTTTTGGCGCTGACCACAATGATTGGCAAATCGGGGCGCAATTTTTTAATCCGTGGAATCAAATCAAAAGCATTTTGGTCCGGCATCATCACATCGGTGACAATCACATCGCCCTCGCCATTGCTGACCCATTGCCATAAAGAAGCGGCAGTGCTGGCGGCGCGGACATCAAATCCGGCGCGCCCCAAGGCTTGCGTTAAAACGGTGCGAATGGCTTTGTCGTCATCTGCGACCAGAACTGTGCCCTTACTCATTGGCGTCTCCTGATTGAATAGCGTCGGTTGCAACTGGCAAGCGGACGCAAAATACGGTTCGGCCGGGCTGGCTTTCGCACTCAATGGTGCCGCCATGATCACCAATAATTTTGGCAACCAAGGCAAGGCCCAAGCCAGAGCCGCCGGATTTAGTGGTGACAAAGGGGTCAAATAAATGCGGCTTGATATCTTCCGGCACCCCATTGCCATTATCAATAATGCAAAATTCTAACGGCAGGCTGACCGGCCTTGCCCGCCCCGGCACAGATAAGCGCACGCCCGGGCGATAGGCCGAGGTCAAGCGCACTTCGCCCTTTTTACCGTCAACCGCTTCGGCAGCATTTTTGACCAAATTCAAAAATACTTGCGTCAGTAAATCCTTATTGCCCAAAACCGCCGGCAAGGAGGGGTCATAGGCTTCGACAAATTTCACATGTTTACCAAAACCATTGCGGGCCAACAGACGAACATTTTCAAGCACCGCATGAACATTGACCGAGCTTTCCAAATCGGCATGGGTCTCGGTGAATTGCTCAAATTCATCGACCAGTCCGGCAATCCGGTCGGTTTCGCTACAAATCAATTGGGTAAGCTCGATATTCTCGTCGCTGACATCGGCTTCCAATAATTGCGCTGCCCCCTTAATGCCCGATAGTGGGTTTTTAATTTCATGCGCCAACATCGCCGACATGGCACTGACCGAACGCGCGGCGCCGCGATGGGTCAATTGCCGGTCAATGTGATGGGCAATNGAACGCATTTGAATAACCACTAAAGCCTGCTCGCCATCGGCTAGATGTAAAGGCGTCACATGCATGTCAACCATGCGGTCATTGCCCATGGTGGGGCCGGCCAAATCAAGACCATATTCGTTAAAGCTAATGCCGTCGGTCAGGCATTTTTCAACCAAACCAACCACCGGACTGCCAAATGGCGCCACTTGCGCAAAGGATAATTTTTGCAACATATTGAGGCTGGAGCCAAAAAATTCCTGGGCCGCGAAATTGGCATAGCTGATGCGGCCATTTTTCGACACTGACAGCACCGGCTGGGGTATCGCATCAAGCACGAGTTTTTCATGACTGGAAGAATTCACGCCGCTACCTCACTGGATTTGTCTTGCCGATAAAGCGCCTGCATGGCGGTTTCGACTTGTTTTGGATCGCTGAGCTGGCAAATTTGTGCCCGCTGGGCGCGCCCGTGGGCGGCCCCAAGATGCGCCTCAATAAAGCCAGCAATATGTTTGCGGCCAATACGCACGCCCAATCGCTCGCCATAAAGCGCTATACAGGCGCGATACCATTGGGTGAAAATCTCCGCTTGCTGCGCTGCATCTGGCGGTGCTGGCCACACACCATTTTTCAAAAAGCTGCCAATTTGGCCCAGCAACCATGGCTGTCCAATGGCAGCACGCCCGACCATCACATGGCGCGCGGTTGAGGCGGTTAAAGCCGCTTGCGCCGACGCCCCATCAACAATATCGCCATTGACCACGACCGGAATGGAGACCGCCTCCACAACGCGGCGCACGGCCGCCCAATCGGCTTGGCCTTTGTAAAATTGGCAGCGGGTGCGGCCATGTATGGTAATCATAGCCACCCCAGTTTGCTCGGCAATCTGCGCCAGTTGCGGGGCATTAAGAGATTGGTGATCCCAGCCAAGCCGCATTTTTAAGGTCACCGGCTTTCGACTGCCCTCGCANGTCGCTTCGATAATTTGCCGCGCTAGATCTTCATTGCGCATTAGCGCCGACCCCGACAAGCCGCCAGTGACNTGTCGCGACGGACAGCCCATATTAATATCCACCACATCGGCCCCGGCCTCACAGGCCAGTCGGGCGCCTTCGCGCATCCACGCCGGATCGCGACCGGCCAATTGCATAATAAACGGCTGTAAGCCCTTGCCCTCAGCGCGCATCACCACATCTTTGCGCTGCCGCGCCAATTCCTCGCTGGCGACCATTTCGGACACAACATAGGCGCCGCTGACATCCGCCACGCAACGGCGGAAAGCGTGATCCGTCACCCCCGACATGGGGGCCAAAAACAGTGACGGCACCGCATCTGATGCCGGCGCTAAGGCTGATAGGAGGTTGGTCATTATTTGTGCAAAATCCTGACAATTGCATGAGTGCCTAAAATGCAGGCAAAGCGTGCACAGGGCAAGCCATTTTAAGAAAAATATCGCCTTTCGGATAACATCAGGCTAACTTGTCGCCATGAATGCAACAGATCCATCTATGACAACCGCCGCGGTCATTGTTGCCGGCGGGCGCGGCCAAAGGGCTGGCGACGGCTTACCGAAGCAATATCGCCGGCTGCCCGGTGACGCGCGCGGCCGTATGGTGCTGACCGCAAGCCTTGACGCCTTTGCCCGCCATAATCAGATCGGCAGCATTTGCGTGGTCATTCACAAAGATGATGTATCACTTTATGAAGAATGCATTAAGCAACTGAATTATAATGATATTATATTCACCCAAGGAGGGGAAAGCCGACAGCAATCCGTGCTCGCCGGACTGCAGGCTTTGGCGGCCATTAAACCCAAACAGGTGGTCATTCATGACGGCGCCCGGCCGTATGTTTCAGAGCAATTAATCTCGCGCTGCTTGGCCGGTCTCGGCTCTGCGGCTGGGGCCATTCCGGCGCTAGCGGTGACCAACACGCTGAAACGTGTCGATAAGGGGGTGATTGTCGAAACCGTATCGCGCGATGGTCTGTGGCAGGCGCAAACCCCGCAGGCTTTTCATTATGAATCTATTTTGGCGGCCCATTTGAAAGCGCCAGCCGGCCTGACCGATGACGCGGCTGTGGCGGAAATGGCGGGGCTTAGCTTGGCGCTTGTGGCCGGTGATGCAGCGAATATCAAACTGACCCATGAAGAAGATTTTCAGCCGCCGCAACCGGCTGTATTATGGCCGCGCACCGGCACTGGTTTTGACGTCCACAAGCTTGATGAGGTCGGCAGCGCTGAGAGCATAAAACTATGCGGTGTCGACATTGCCCATAATCGTCGGCTGATTGGCCATTCTGACGCCGATGTGGCCTTGCATGCGCTAACCGATGCACTTTTGGGCGCTTTGGCTTTGGGCGATATTGGCGATCATTTTCCCGACACGCAAAAAGCCAATAAAGGCCGCCCATCGGCTGACTTTTTGCGCCATGCCGTGGGACTGGCTGACCAGCATCATGGGCAAATCAGCCATATGGATGTGACGATTATTTGCCAAGAGCCGAAAATTGGTCCGCATCGCGACGCCATGCGTGCCTCAATTGCCGCCATTGCTGGCCTGCCAATCGGCTGTGTTTCGGTTAAAGCCACCACCACAGAAGGTTTGGGCTTTACCGGTCGCGGTGAAGGCATTGCGGCGCAAGCCAGCGTCACGCTGATGATGCCAGCGGCGAGCGAAGCCGATGCTTAAGCTGCATCCCCTGCCCGCTGATTTACGGTTTTTCCATCCGGCGGTGCTGGTTGGCAGTTTTTTTGGTAGCGGCCTATTGCGCCCGGCCTCGGGGACATGGGGATCTTTGGCGGCTGTCCTGCCAGCTATTTTCATTGCCCAAAGTTTCGGCGCATTGGGCTTGCTCATCGCCAGCCTTATCACTTATGGGCTGGGCTATGTCGCCTGCCGCATATGGTTGGCCCATAGCCAAGACCAAGACCCGTCGCCAATTGTGATTGATGAGGTGGCGGGATTGTTTTTGGCGCTGAGCGGCGCACCGCTGACACTAGTCGGTGTGGCGGCGGCTTTCGTTTTGTTTCGGCTGCTGGACATTGCCAAGCCGTTTCCAATTAGCTGGGCCGATAAAAGCCTAAAGGGCGCCCATGGGGTGATGTTTGACGATATTTTAGCTGGCGGCGGCGCCGCGCTTGTGTTGCTGTTGGCGCAAGCCTATGGTTGGCTGTAAGGGAGATAAGAATGTTTGATGCAATGCTGATTGAAAAGGCCGAGCGCCTGCTGAAAACCTGTGGTGAGCGGCATATGCGCGTGGCCACGGCGGAATCTTGCACCGGCGGCTTGATTGCGGCCCTATTGACCGAAATTCCGGGCTCCTCAGTGGTCATTGGACGCAGTTTCATTACCTATTCAAATCGCGCCAAACGCGAAGTGCTGAATGTGCCCGCCGAACTGCTGAAACAACATGGCGCGGTGAGTGAACAAGTGGTGCAGGCCATGGCGCAAAACACTTTTGATATGACCACGGCGCATTTGACGGTGGCGGTCTCTGGTATCGCCGGCCCGGGCGGCGGCTCGGCCGAAAAACCCGCCGGCACGGTGCATATGGCCACCGCCACGGCCGACGGTGTTACCCATATGTGCCATCAATTTGGTGATATTGGCCGCACCCAAGTGCGCCTTGCCACGGTCAATGCAGCGATGGATATGATGTTGGCGCGGCTGGCTTAACCTTGGTCGCGCGCGGCGCCGTAAAGCTCTCGGGCGCGGGCTTCAAAAGCTTCGATAAAACGCTCGACCACGCGGGTCATCATTGGGGCAATAATTTTGCGCAATAGCGGCACGGCAAACTCAAATTGCAATTCGAAAATCACATCGCTGCCGCTATCAGTGTCAATGAACTGCCATTGATTAAACAAATGCCGAAACGGCCCGCGATCTTGATTGACGGTGACACGCAAAGGGGCTTGGTCGAGGACGATTTCACTGCGGTAGGTTTCGCGTAAAAACTTATAGGCAATCACCAAATCAGCCAGCATGGAGCCGTCTTGGCGCCGCTCGCGCACCCGCGATGCCGTGCAATGCGGCACAAAGGCGTGATAATGGTCAACATCAATCACCATGTCGTACATTTGCTGCGCGGTGAACGGGCTTTGACGGGTGAGTTTAATGGTTTGCACGAAACTAGGCTTTTTTGGCTGCGCGGGCAGCTTTCAGCTTTTCAAAATCATCATCAGCGTGATGCGATGAGCGCGTCAAAGGCGTCGATGAGACCATCATAAAGCCTTTTGAGCGGGCGACGGTTGCATAGCCGTCAAATTCTTCTGGTGTCACAAATCGGTCAATGGCAGCGTGTTTGCGGCTTGGCTGCAAATATTGCCCAATGGTAATGAAATCAATATCGGCAGAGCGCATGTCATCCATCACTTGCATGACCTCATCGCGCGCCTCGCCAAGCCCCACCATAATACCCGATTTGGTGAAAATCGTTGGGTCGAGCTGTTTGACCCGCTGTAGCAGGCTCAAAGAATGGAAATAACGCGCCCCCGGGCGAATCGATAAATATAAGCGCGGCACAGTTTCCAAATTATGGTTGAAAACATCAGGCCGCGCCGCCACAACAACCTCAAGGGCGCCATCTTTACGCAAAAAATCTGGCGTAAGAATTTCAATCGTCGTCGTCGGCGATTTGGCGCGAATGGCCAAAATTGTGTCGGCAAAATGNTGCGCCCCACCATCGGCCAAGTCATCGCGGTCAACCGAGGTGATGACGACATGGCGCAGGCCTAATTTGGCCACCGCATCGGCAACATGGGTCGGCTCATTGGCATCCAGCGCTTGCGGCACGCCGGTGGCAACATTGCAAAAGGCACAAGCGCGGGTACAAATCTCACCCATAATCATGAAAGTCGCGTGGCGCTGTGACCAACATTCACCAATATTTGGACACGCCGCTTCCTCGCAGACGGTGACCAGACCATTTTCCTTCACAATCGCCTTGGTTTCGGCATAAATCGGCGAGCCGGGGGCTTTTGCCCGTATCCAGCTTGGCTTGCGCAAAAGTGGCGTGTCAGCGTTTTTTTGCTTTTCAGGATGGCGAACACGTGCGCCCGAAGTGTTATCTATCACCACAGTCATGCCCGTTTTATACGCTGATTAGCAGAGAAAATATAGAGGATTTAGGCTCAGTTGCGGCGAAGGTGTTGATTAAACACAACCACTTCATCGGGGCCGACAAGGCCGAGCACTTTGCGGGCCCGTTCATCAAGAAAATCATAGTCCAGCGTATCACCGCTAAGCCGCGCTATTTGCTGTCGCAAATCGTCATTGGCCTGCTGCAAAGCGGTTAATTCATGCTGTTTGGCAGCCCGCTGTCGCTGCAAGTCTTGCCAACCGCTCAACCCACGATTGCCCTGTAAGGATTGATAGGTCAAACCGATAATCACCAGCATCATCGCCGCAGTCGGCAAAAGCTGGCGCAAGCGCACGGGCGGTTTACCAATGGTGCGGCTTGATGGCCGAGATGTCATAAAACGAATCATGGGCTAACGAATCACGATTTGATTCGTTGGGTCAAGCGAAAATCAATTATGAGTCGAAGGAAACCTACTTAAGTATTGATTTCCCTGGGTAAATAGCGTGTTCGCCCAGTGATTCTTCGATTCGCAAAAGTTGGTTATATTTCGCCAAACGATCAGAACGGGCCAAAGAACCGGTTTTGATTTGACCGCAATTCGTGGCCACCGCCAGATCGGCAATGGTCGCGTCTTCGGTCTCGCCTGACCGGTGCGACATGACGGCGGTATAGGACGCTTTATGCGCCATTTCGACGGCTTCCAAGGTTTCCGACAACGTACCGATTTGATTGACTTTGACCAAAATGGAATTGGCCACCCCCTGTTTGATACCATCTGCCAAGCGGGCTGGGTTGGTGACGAATAAATCATCGCCAACCAATTGCACTTTATCGCCAATCGCATCGGTCAGCGCTTTCCAGCCATCCCAATCATTTTCATCCATGCCATCTTCGATTGAGATAATCGGGAAACGGCCGCATAAATCGGCCCAATAGGCGGCCATTTCTCCAGCGTCGAGTTTCTTACCCTCGCCGGCCAAATGATACACACCGTTCTCACAAAACTCAGTGGCCGCCGCATCAAGCGCCAGATAAATATCCTCGCCCGGCTTATAACCAGCTTTTTCAATGGCCTTCATGACATAGCCCAAAGCGGCATCGGTTGACGCCAAATTTGGTGCAAAACCGCCCTCGTCGCCAACCCCTGTGGCCAAGCCATCGGCATTTAGCAGGCCTTTCAGCGTGTGAAACACTTCGGCGCCCATTTGCACCGCTTGGCTGAGACTATTGGCGGCCAGCGGCATAATCATAAATTCTTGCACATCGATGGGGTTGTCAGCATGGGCGCCGCCATTGACGATATTCATCATTGGCACTGGCAAAACCCGCGCATTGGCACCACCGACATAGCGCCATAAAGGCGTCATTTGCGCTTCCGCCGCTGCTTTGGCGACGGCTAAAGACACGCCCAACATAGCATTGGCACCCAAGCGCGCCTTATTTGCCGTGCCATCAAGGGCAATCAGGGTTTTATCAATGTGCAATTGTTCGGTCGCATCCATGCCGCAAAGGGCTGAGTAAATCTCGCCATTGACCGCATCAACGGCTTTCAAAACACCTTTGCCGAAATAACGCTCAGGGTCGCCATCGCGCAATTCAACGGCTTCATAAGCACCGGTTGAGGCGCCAGACGGTACAGCGGCGCGGCCAAAACTGCCATCCTCTAGAACCACATCGACCTCAACCGTGGGGTTGCCCCGACTGTCTAAAATTTCGCGCCCAATGATATCTAAAATGCCGGTCATGACTGCCTCATAGCTGTTCTCAATTGATTGCCTGTCTTAACCCTTTTCCTGGCCCCTTGCAAATATAAGTAGATGCAGCTTGACGAAGCGGCTGGAGTTGGGTCAATTGCGGCTAAATGGAAGTAAGGTATAGTGATACGAGAGATGAGCGCGCACCAAACAGCTTTAGTATTGTTTTCCGGCGGACAAGACTCCGCCGTGTGCTTGGCCCATGCGCTGACCCATTACGCACGCGTCGAAACCCTTGGTTTTGATTACGGCCAAACCCATAAGATTGAGCTTAATTGTCGGGCCAATCTGCGCCAGCACATGCTGACGCTAAACCCAGACTGGGCTGACAAACTGGGCGATGATCACACATTGTCGCTGCCTGCCTTGGCCGAGATTGGCGGCACAGCGCTGATCGGCGATGGCGAGATTACCATGCTCGACAATGACTTGCCCTCGACCTTTGTGCCCGGCCGCAATTTATTATTTCTTACCTATGGCGCCGCTTTGGCCTATCGACGCGGCCTGCATGTTTTGATTGGCGGCATGTGCGAGACCGATTTTTCTGGCTATCCTGACTGTCGCCGCGATACTTTGGACGCGCTGCAATTGGCCCTTGAAAAAGGCATGCAAAGCGACATCACCATTGAGACGCCGTTAATGTATATTGATAAGGCGGCGACATGGGCTCTGGCCGACCGCCTTGGTGGGCCAGACTTAGTTGAGCTGATTATTGAAGAAAGCCACAGCTGCTATCGTGGCGACCGCAGCCAACGCCATGACTGGGGTTATGGATGCGGCGATTGCCCGGCTTGCGACTTGCGCCAAGCGGGTTTTGAAAAATGGAAAAACGCATGAGCTATGCCGTCAAAGAAATGTTTCTCACCCTGCAAGGCGAAGGCGCGCAAGCCGGTCGGCCAGCGGTCTTTTGTCGTTTTGCTGGCTGCAATTTATGGTCGGGCCTTGAGCGCGATCGGGCCACTGCCCAATGCCGTTTTTGCGATACTGATTTTGTTGGCACCGATGGCCAGAATGGTGGCAAATTTGCCAGCGCTGAAGCCTTGGCAGATGCATTGCAGGCGCTTTGGCCGGAAGATGTTGTTGGCGCTGATGCGTATATTGTGTTCACCGGCGGCGAGCCGTGTTTGCAATTAGACGCCGGCCTCTTGGAGATTTTGGCGGCGCGTGGGTTTGAAACAGCAGTGGAAACCAATGGCACGCTTGAAGTGCCCGAAGCGGTCGATTGGATTTGCGTCAGCCCCAAGCCCCAAGCGCCATTGAAACAAACCCGCGGCCATGAGCTGAAATTTGTTTATCCGCAAGATACGCTATCGCCCGATGATTTTGCCGATCTTGATTTTGAGCATTTTTTCTTACAGCCAATGGACACCGGCGAAGCTGAAAGCAGTTGGCATAATGTGCAGGCCGCCATCAGCTATTGCCTGCAAAACCCGCAATGGCGCTTGAGCCTGCAAACCCATAAAATTATCGGCATTGATTAGCCCGTGATTGACCGTGCCATGCTAATCGGGCATAAACCGCTGCATGAAACTATCGCGTGAATTTAACTTTGATGCCGCCCACACCCTTGACCATTATCCGCAAGGGCACCCGAACACGCGCGTGCACGGTCACAGCTTTCGCGCGCGGATAACGGTCGAAGGCCAGCCCGATGAGAATGGTCAAATTGTCGACCTCGAACGGGTCGGCAGTCTGCTGGACGCGGCCCGCGCGCAGCTTGACCACTCCATGCTCAATGACATTAAGGGCTTGGAAAAACCAACGCTGGAAAATATTTGCTTATGGCTATGGGGGGTGTTGCAACAAGATTTGCCGCAGCTATGCGCGGTTGAAGTGTTCCGCGACAGTCTCGGCCACTCATGCCTATATCAGGGGAGTCAACATGGCCACTAAAGGCAGCGACACGACCGGCGCCACCATGCTCGGGCAACAAAGCAGCCTGCCGGCTTCGCCAGACGAAGCGGTACTGGAGCGCGTGCCCAATCCGCACCCCGACACGCAATATGTGGCGCGCTTTGCGGTGCCTGAATTTACCTCAATCTGTCCGGTTACTGGCCAGCCAGATTTTGCCCATATTGTGATTGATTATGTGCCAGACCAATTTTTGGTTGAGAGCAAAAGCTTCAAATTATTCATGGCCAGTTTTCGCAACCATGGCGCTTTTCACGAAGATTGCACGCTGCTGGTCGCCAAACGTCTCATCGCCTGTATGCAGCCGAAGTGGTTGCGCATTGGCGGCTATTGGTATCCGCGCGGCGGCATTCCGATTGATGTGTTTTGGCAAACAAGCGAACCACCGGTCGGGCTGTTTATTCCCGACCAAGGCGTGCCACCCTATCGCGGCCGTTAAGTCATTGAGCGATTAATTCACCGCTTGGTGAATGGCTTTTAATGTTATCAGTAAATCGCGCGCGCCATCCAATGGCAAGCAGCTTGGTGCATCGCACAAAGCCTCATCAGGGCGCGGATGAAACTCAAGAAACACGCCATTGGCCCCGGCCGCAATCGCCGCTTTCGCCAATACGCTTACGCCATCNCGGCGCCCGCCCGTGCTGGCGCCTGCCGTGCGCGGATCGGCGCCAGGCAATTGCACCGCATGTGTGGCATCCATGGTCACCGGCACGCCAAGTTTTTTCATTTCTGGAATGCCAAGCATATCGACGACCAAATTATTATAGCCATAGCTTGAGCCGCGATCGCACAAAATCACTTGCACGTCAGGGGCAGCTTCGCGGGCCTTAGAAATAATATTGGCGCAATCCCAAGGGGCTAAAAATTGCGCTTTTTTGGCGTGTAGCCAGCCGCCCTGCGCCGCCACCGCTTGTGCCGCCGCGACCACTAAATCAGTTTGCCGCACCAAAAACGCTGGCAATTGCACAACCTCGGCGATTTCAGCCACGGGCGCGGCTTGCTCTGGGGTGTGAATATCTGTCACCACGGGCACGTTATGAGCCGCTTTGACGGCTGCCAAAATTGGCAAGCCGGCTTCTTGGCCTGGACCGCGATAGCTTTTGATGGAAGAACGATTGGCTTTGTCAAAACTGGCTTTGAAAATATAGGGCAGTTGCAAATCTGCGCAGATGGATTTCAATTCGGCGCAAACTTCCATCGCCAAACCTTCGTCTTCTAAAACATTGAGACCGGCCATGACCACCAGAGGGGCCCCGTCGCCAATTTTAATGTCGTAATTATTCAGGCTCAAAAGGTTCATCATCTATCCTTGCCCGCCGGACTAAACCAAGCGACTTTGAGTGAGCGCCGCTTCGATAAAGGACGCGAATAATGGGTGTGGCGCAAATGGGCGCGACTTTAATTCCGGATGGAATTGCACGCCGATATACCATGGGTGATCAGGAATTTCGACAATCTCGGGCAGGACGCCATCTGGTGATACACCTGAGAAAATCAAGCCTTTGGCCTCTAATTGCGCGCGATAATCCATATTCACCTCATAACGGTGACGGTGGCGTTCGGAAATCACGCGCGTGCCATAAATATCTTCGGCCCGACTGCCCTGTTTCAAATAGGCCTCAAAGGCGCCCAAGCGCATGGTGCCGCCCAAATCTGAGCTGAGGCCACGCTTTTCAAGCACTTCGCCATCGACCCATTCGGTCATCAGGCCAACCACGGGGGTGCCGGATAGGCCAAATTCAGATGAGGTGGCGTCACGAATACCAGCCATATTGCGCGCCGCTTCCAGCACCGCCATTTGCATGCCAAAGCAAATGCCAAAATAAGGCACATTGCGGGTGCGCGCAAAATTGGCGGCGGCGATTTTGCCTTCAGAGCCGCGCTCACCAAAGCCGCCGGGCACCAGGATACCATTAACTTTTTCAAGATAGGCGGCGGCGTCTTCTTTTTCGAATATTTGCGCGTCCATCCATTCCAGATTAACCTTCACATTATTGGAAATGCCGCCGTGTTGCAGCGATTCAATGAGCGATTTATAGGCCTCTTTCAGCTCGGTATATTTGCCAACAATAGCAATTGTCACTTCGCCCTCGGGCTCGCGCACGCTGCTGACAACCTCATCCCACATTTCCATATCAGGCTCAGGCGCATCGGTGATACCAAAGGCCGTTAAAACTTCCGTGTCGAGCCCTTCGGCATGATAGCAATGCGGCACGGCATAAATCGTATCGACATCACGCGCTTCAATCACCGCTGACTCGCGGACATTACAAAACAGCGCAATTTTGCGCTTTTCGCTCTCCGGAATGGGACGGTCACAGCGGCACATTAAAATATCGGGCTGAATACCAATGGAGCGCAATTCTTTCACCGAGTGCTGCGTCGGCTTGGTTTTCATTTCACCGGCGGCGGGAATAAACGGCAANAGCGTCAAATGCACAAATACTGAATTGCCGCGTGGCAANTCATTGCGCAATTGGCGAATGGCTTCAAAAAATGGCAGGCCCTCAATATCACCGACCGTGCCGCCAATTTCGCAAAGAACGAAATCAACGTCATCGACATCTGATAAGACAAAATTCTTAATCGCATCGGTGACGTGCGGAATGACTTGGACNGTGCCGCCGAGATAATCGCCACGGCGTTCTTTGGCCAGAATATCGCGATAGATTTGACCGGTGGTGACATTATCNCCGCGACTGGCTGGCACGCCGGTAAAGCGCTCATAATGGCCAAGATCCAAATCAGTCTCGGCGCCATCATCGGTCACATAGACCTCACCATGCTGGTAAGGCGACATTGTGCCCGGATCGACGTTCAAATAAGGGTCAAGTTTACGCAGTCGCACACGGTAGCCACGGGCTTGCAATAATGCGCCCAAAGCCGCTGAAGCCAGACCTTTTCCGAGTGAAGAAACCACACCGCCAGTAATAAATATATATCGCGCCATGGGATTGAAACCTACGCGATAGATTCGATTCGGGCGAGTCGAAAAACGCTAGTGAAATTTTTATCCGCAGATAAGTTAAAAACTGAGGCTTACTCAGGACTTGGCAGATCCAAATCCGGCAAGATCGGAGCCGGTGCAAGGATTTGATTCTGACCTTCCGACTCAATAACCGAATCAAGCACTGAAGTGTTTTTGTTGACGGTTGATAAAACCGTCAGACCAATGCTGGTCAGAAAGAAAACGCCGGCCAGAATACCGGTCGAGCGGGTCAACGCATTGCCAAGACCACGGCTGGACATCATCCCATTGCCGCCACCGCCGATTCCCAAGGCACCGCCTTCGGATCGTTGTAGCAAAATCAAAACAATCATCGCCACGGCGATAATCAAGTGGATCACCAGAAGAATGGTGGTCATAGCAAGCTCCTAAAATTTCCGGTGTTTTAGACCATAAGTCAGCATTTGGCCAGTGTTTTACAATCTATTGTTTATAGGCCGCCAAAATACCTAAAAAATCATTGGCTTTGAGGCTCGCCCCGCCAACCAAAGCACCGTTCACATGCGGCACGGCCATTAATTCTTGCGCATTGCTCGGCTTCACCGACCCACCATAAAGAATGCGCATGTTGGAACCCTCATCACCAAAGCGACGCACCAAAGCTTTGCGCAAGGCCAAATGCACTTGCGCCACTTGTTCCGTCGTTGGTGTCAATCCGCTACCAATGGCCCAAACCGGCTCATAGGCAATCACCGTATTGGCGCTGGTGCAACCATCGGGCAAAGAGCCGCGCAATTGCTTGCCAACAACTTTTAACGTGTCGCCAGATTTTCTTTCTTTCAGCGATTCGCCAACACAGATAATGGCACTCAGTCCGGCTTTGTGCGCGGCTTCGACTTTGGCTTTAACGATTTTATCGGTTTCACCATGGTCACTGCGGCGCTCAGAATGACCAAGGATGACGGCACTCGTCTTGGCTTGTTTCAGCATGTCGGCGCTGATGTCACCTGTATGGGCGCCCGACGCATTGGCGTGGCAATCTTGCCCGCCCAAAGCTAATTGTCTGCTGGCTTTCATTTTGGCGCGTAATTCTGCCATCGGCGCCAATAATGTCGCTGGTGGGCAAATCATCGTGTCGCAAGCGTAACGGGACTTGCCGGATAATTTGGCAATCAAGGCGCGTATTTGTTTCAAATCGGCAGGCGTGCCATTCATTTTCCAATTGCCAGCAATCAGTGGGCGCGGCGCTTTAATGGTTTTTTGGGCTGACATGAGATTTCCTATTTGATGTGTTTTCTGGCTTTTTCATACAGTGTTATAACTTATCTGTCACCCGCTTGCCGACAAGGCTTAGGTTGACTATGATGCGCGGCAACGGCTGGCTCAAACCAGCAGATAACCATGATAGCTGAAAGAAAATCTCATGCTCGACATTATGCGTAAGTCCGTCAACGGTTTCGTTGGCATCCTCCTCATCGCCCTTCTGGTGGTGGCCTTTGGCCTTTGGGGAATTGCCGATACATTCACCGGTTTCTCAAATAGCTTGCTGGCCAAAGTCGGCGATGAAGAGATTGAACGCGTCGAGTTTCAACTGCGCTATTTGCAGCAATTGCAAGCCATTGAGCAACAATTCGGCACCACCGTTAGCCCCGACCAAGCACGCGGTCTAGGATTGGATCGCGAGGTTTTGCGCAATATGATTGGCTCTGCCGCACTGAGAGCCGCCGCTATTGATTTGGGTCTGGGGCAATCAGATGAAGCGCTCGCAGCAGAAATTATTGCCGACCCAAATTTCGCCGGGCCGAATGGAAAATTTGACGAGCCAACTTTCCGCGCGGTTTTGCAACGCAATGGTCTGAGCGAAAAACTCTATGTAAAAGATCAACGCGACTTTAACATTCGTGATCAAATGTCAAAGGCCTCTTATGAGCGCGCCATTATGCCAGCGATGATGAGTGAAAAATTATTTAGCCATTTTCTTGAACGCCGCATTGCCAAATATCTCATCCTGACGCTCGACTCGATTGACGATGTCGGCGAACCAACCGAGGAAGAACTCGAGAGCTTTTACGAGCAGGCCAAATTGCGCTTCACCCAAGCCGAGCGCCGCTCTGCTGATTTGTTGGTGCTGACAGCCGAACGTTTCTCAGAAAACATGACTTTTTCGGATGAAGAATTGCGTGTTGAATATGAGCAATCCATCGACTTGTTCACCCAGCCCGAGGAACGCGCTATTGATCAGCTGGTATTGGCCGACGATATTGAGATTGCCAAAGTCAGTTCACTGATTGCGCAAAACAAGCCATTTGTTGAAATCGTAAGCGCCGTTGGACAGGACTTTGACAACACCGATTTGGGATGGGTCAAGGTCAGCGATATTATTTCAGCCGAATTGAGCAAAAAAGCTTTCGCCATGGATAAAGGCGAAATCAGCAATGTCATTGAGGGCCCATTGGGCGCTGTCGTGTTGCGGGTCCGCGATATCAAACCAGAAGTGGTGCAAAGTTTTGAAGCGGTCGCCGATAATTTACGACAGGCCATTTCGCTGGATCGGGCACTTGAAGACATGGTGGCGTTTTCTGAAACCGTTGAGGACAATCGCGCGGCCGGTGTGAGCTTGCAAGAAATTGGCCAGCGCTTTGATTTAGCTGTGGTGAGCGTCGAGCAATTCACCCGTGATGGCACTTTGGAAAATGGCAAATCATCGGAAATCTTACAACGCTACCCGAGCCTGACAGAAAGCCTTTATGGAGCTGTGATTGGCGAGGACATTGCTATGTTTGAGGCGCCTGATGGCAGTTTTGTATGGGCCCAAGTGAAAGATATTCAGCCGAGCCAAGTGCAGCCACTAGCCGCCGTGCGCCAAGATGCCATCGCCCAATGGAAAGTTGCTGAGCAAGCAAAATTATTGGAAGCCATGGCCGAGCATTTAGTATCGCAAGGCAATAGCGGCGTTGACTTTGACACGCTTGCCAAAGACTTTCCACGGCGTGCCTTGACGTCAGAGCCGATGACCCGTCAGGTCAGCAATGAAACCTTCTCCGAGCAAGCGGTTGAAAAATTATTTGCCGTCGAGAAAAGCAAATTTGCTTGGGCGCCGGTTGGCTTTGGTAGCGAATTATTGGTCATGCAGGCGGTCGACGTTATTGACGCTGAACTGAAAGACGGCGAAGCTAAGGATTTGATTTACGGCGGCGAGTTGCGCAAATATCGCGCCGATTTGGTGAACCAATTCATTCAGAGCCTGCGCAGCACCTATGGCGTTAAAGTCTATGACAGTGCCGTGCAGCAGGCCGTGAACCAAATGGCGGCGCGATGACATCTGAAACAGGTGCCTTTTCAGAATTTGAAAAAACCTATCTCGCAGGAACCCCCCAGCTTGTCTGGTCGGAACTGATTGCTGATTTGGAAACACCGGTCGCCGCCTATTTGAAATTATCGCAAGGCCAGCCCTATTCGTTTTTGCTGGAGTCGGTGGAAGACGGAGACATTCGCGGCCGCTATTCAATGATTGGCCTGTCGCCGGATTTGCTGTTTCGCATTCGTGATGGGCAACCGGAAATCAATCGCCAGGCCAGCACTGATCTCGACAATTACCAGCCGATGGAGGGCGCGCCACTGGATGCTTTGCGGCTTGTGCTGAAACAATCGCGGCTCGATATCCCCGAGGGTTTGGCGCCCATGTCGGCCGGTATTTTTGGCTATATGGCCTATGATATGGTGCGCCATATGGAAGACCTGCCGGACAGCAATCCGGACGTGCTTGGGGTGCCAGATTGCCTGTTCATGCGGCCAACGGTGATCGCCGTTTTCGACAGTGTCACCGACACTATTCGGTTGGTCACGCCGGTGCGTCATGATGCGGAGATATCGGCCCAGCAGGCCCATGAAGCGGCGCATGAGCGTTTGCAAAGCGCCACGGATAGCTTGTTTGAGACGATTGGCGAGCGCGATATTCAAGTGCCCAACGCCTTTGCCCCGCCTCAATCTAATATGAGCCAACAAGCCTATTTCGATATGGTGACGCGCTCGAAAGCCTATATTGAAGCCGGTGATATTTTTCAGGTAGTGGTCAGCCAACGGTTTAACATTGACTATGACTTACCGGCTTTTGATCTTTATCGGGCGCTGCGGCGGGTGAATCCATCGCCTTATTTATTCTTTTTGAATATGCGCGATTTCTCAATTGTCGGCTCCAGCCCTGAAGTGCTGGTTGGGGTTAAAAACCGGCAGGTCAATATTCGCCCGATTGCNGGCACACGTTTGCGTGGTAGCAATGCGGCTGAAGATAAAGCCATTGGCGCCGAATTACTCAGCGATGAAAAAGAACGGGCCGAACATTTAATGTTGCTCGATTTGGGCCGCAATGATGTCGGGCATGTTTCGGAAATCGGAAGCGTCAAAGTCAACACGGCTTTTGGGCTGCAAAAAACCTCGCATCTGATTCACATTGTTTCCGATGTCACTGGCACCCTCTTGCCTGAATGCGATGAGATTGACGCGCTGACTGCTGGCTTTCCAGCTGGCACAGTGTCGGGGGCGCCGAAAATTCGGGCCATGGAAATCATTGATGAATTGGAACCAGAACGGCGCGGCGTTTATGCCGGTTGCGTCGGCTATTTTTCCGCCAATGGCGATATGGACACCTGCATTGCCCTGCGCACGGCGCTGATTAAAGACGGTAAATTATATGTGCAAGCCGGTGGCGGTGTTGTTTATGACAGCACGCCACAATATGAATATGATGAGACTGTAAATAAAGCCGCTGCCCTATTCCGCGCCGCTGAAGTGTCGCTAAAATTGGCACGCGAGAGAAAGAATCGCTGAGCATATGCTGACCTTGATTGATAATTATGACAGTTTCACCTTCAACCTCGTGCAATTTCTCGGGGATTTGGGGGCGCCGTGCAAAGTCATTCGCAATGATAAAGCCAGCGTCGAGGACGTGCTGGCTGAGGCGCCGTCTGGGCTGATTATTTCGCCCGGCCCATGCGACCCAGATCGGGCTGGCATTTGTCTTGATTTAATCCGCCAAGCGCCGGAAGATTTACCGATTTTGGGCGTCTGCCTTGGCCATCAGTCAATCGCCCAAGCCTATGGTTCGACGATTATTCGGGCGCAAAAAATCATGCATGGCAAACTCAGTGAGATCACCCATGAGGGCGTTGATTTATTCGACGGCCTGCCCAATCCGTTAACGGTAACCCGCTATCATTCGTTAATTGTTGAAGAAACCAGCATTGCCGACTGCCTTGAGGTGACGGCGCGCACTGATGATGGGGTGATTATGGCCATTCAACACAAACAACGGCCAGTCTATGGCGTGCAATTTCATCCCGAGAGTATTGCCTCGCAAAAAGGCCACCTATTATTGAGCAATTTCTTAAAAACAACTAATTTAGACGTCGCCCAAGTGCCCGAAGACCGGCATTTGGTGCTAACGGCATAGAGGCAATTATGGATGCGTTGAAACCAATTTTGCAGAAACTGGCGCAGGGCCAAAGCCTGTCTTCGTCGGAAGCGTGCCAAGCATTTGACACAATTCTTAATGGTCAGGCGAGCAGCGGGCAAATTGGCGGGTTTTTAATGGCCCTTCAACAGCGCGGCGAGACGATTGAAGAAATTACCGCCGGCGCGCAAGTGATGCGCAAAAACGCCCTACAGGTAAAAGCCCCAACCGACGCCATTGATACATGCGGCACCGGCGGCGATGGCAGTGGCAGCTATAATATTTCAACCGCTGTGGCATTGGTGGCGGCAGCGTGCGGTGCCCATGTCGCCAAACATGGCAATCGCGCATTGAGTTCAAAATCTGGTTCATCGGAAGTCCTCGAAGCTCTCGGCGTGCGGCTTGATTTATCGCCGGAAGCGTTGGAAAGCTGTATTCAAGAAGTTGGTATTGGCTTTCTCTTTGCCCCCAATCATCATGCGGCCATGCGCCATGTCGGCCCAACCCGCCAAGAGCTTGGCTTCCGCACAATATTTAATTTGCTGGGGCCGCTGTCCAATCCGGCCGGCGCCAAGCGGCAATTGCTCGGCGTCTATGACAAACGCTGGGTCGAACCTCTGGCCCATGTGCTGAAAAAACTCGGCTCCGAACGCGCCTGGGTGGTGCATGGCAGCGATGGTCTCGACGAATTGACAACCACCGGCAGAAGCACAGTGGCTGAATTGCGCAAAGGCGAAGTGCGGGTGTTCGAGGTTACGCCGGAAGAAGCCGGTCTGAGCCGCGCCGCGCCGGAAGATTTAATCGGCGGCACGCCTGCCGAAAATGCTGAAGCATTGACCGCTTTGCTGAATGGCGAGAAAAACGCCTATCGCGATATTGTGCTGTTCAATGCCGCCGCTGCCCTATGCATCACTAATAAGGCACCAAATTTGTCGGATGGCGTTGAAATGGCGGCTCTGGCGATTGATGATGGCGGGGCCAAAAAAACCCTGGCTGAGCTGGTTAAAACAAGCCAGCGTCTGGCCTCATAATGCCGCAGCAAAAAGACATTCTGGCGCATATTACGGCCTATAAATTGGAAGAAATCGCCGCTGCCAAAGCAGCCCGTCCAGCGGCGCAAATGCGCGCCGAAGCCGAGGCCGCACAAAATGCCAATCCGACACGCGGGTTTTTGACGGCGCTACACAAGGCGCAAAATGAAAAACGCCCGGCGCTGATTGCTGAAATCAAAAAAGCCAGCCCCTCGAAAGGGCTTATTCGTGCCGACTTTGATCCGACGGTTTTGGCGCAAGCCTATGAAGCCGGTGGCGCCAGCTGTTTGTCGGTGCTGACCGATACGCCATCGTTTCAAGGGGCGCCGGATTATCTCAAGCAAGCACGCCAAGCCTGCGCCCTGCCTGCCTTGCGCAAAGATTTTATGTATGACGTCTATCAAGTCGACGAAGCGCGCGCTTGGGGCGCTGATGCAATTTTAATTATTATGGCAGCGGTAAGCGACAGCCAAGCGCAAGAGCTTTATGCCGCCGCCAGTGCCCTATCAATGGATGCGCTTTTTGAAGTGCATGATGATGAGGAATTAGACCGCGCTTTGGCTTTGTCGCCGCAACTTGTCGGTATTAATAATCGCAATTTGCGCAGTTTTGAGACCAGTCTCGAGACCACACGCCGACTCATGCGCCAGGTACCAGAAAATATTTTGCTGGTGAGTGAAAGCGGCATCGCCTCCTCTGACGATGTGCAAGGGCTAATGAATGACGGAATTCCGGCGTTTCTGGTTGGCGAAAGTTTAATGCGGCAAGATAATCTTATTGAAGCGACAAAAAAACTAATCGAATCATCTTAAAGCGCTTGCCCCAAAAAGCGAATAAAAGTAGAACAAAGAAGTTAGTGATTCGTTCTTTTTTTTCTAAGGGGATAAGCCGTGCTCACAAAGAAACAGAGTGAACTTTTAATGTTCATCAACGAACGTTTGAAAGAATCTGGTGTGTCTCCGAGTTTCGATGAAATGAAGGAAGCGCTTAATCTTAAATCTAAGTCTGGCATTCACCGTCTGATTACAGCGCTTGAAGAGCGTGGCTTTATTCGCCGCCTGCCGCATCGCGCCCGTGCCCTCGACGTGGTGAAACTTCCAGACAATATGAAATCAAGCTTATCGGCCCCGTCGCGCGCCACAGCCCCACCTTTCGCCGCCAATGATGATCGCAGTGTGTCGATTTCTGTGATGGGGCGCATTGCAGCGGGCACGCCGATTGAAGCCTTGCAAGAAGAAGTCAATCAAATCTCTATTCCCATGGAAATGATGCGCTCTGGCGAACATTACGCCTTGGAAGTGCACGGTGACTCAATGATTGAAGCCGGTATTTTAGACGGTGACACAGCGGTTATTCAAACCACCCCATCGGCTGAAAATGGCGAGATTGTTGTGGCTTTGGTCGAAGGTCACGAAGCGACACTGAAACGTCTGCGCCGCAAAGGCGATATGATTGCGCTGGAGTCGGCGAATTCGGCCTATGAAACCCGCCTATTCCGCTCTGATCAAGTGCGCGTGCAAGGTCGTTTGGTGGGGCTTATTCGCAAATATTAAGGCGCTTTAATGCGGCTTGCGGTTCCAATATCGCGCCTGATTGGGTGTCACCAAATCTATAGCATGGGGATAAATCTCGACATTTGGCATTGCCGTTAGAGCTGGCTTATCGAGCAATAACGCCTGACAGGGATATTGCGCCACCACCCTTGGCGCCACCACAATATCGAAATCATTGCAGCCTTGGGTTAAGCCATGGCGATAATTCACCAATGCCAAACGCCGCCCATCAGCCAGTTGATAAGCGCACACTGCCTTTTTGCAAGCGGACGCCGGTGGTGCCGTCAGTCGCCAATAATCTTGCAGCAATTGTGCTTGATAAGGATTGCCGCGCTGGCGAATGAGCCGCAGGCCCTGTTGGCTATCATGCGCCATAATATGATCCCCCGATTGCACAATGGCCAGCACCGGCTTTTCGCTGCGCCCCAACATCATCAGCGCCAGAAATATTGGCAACAATGCCAGCCACCGCTCACGACGACCGCCGAGCGCCAATAATATCAATCCTGCCATGGCGCATATTAACGCCCATGGCGGGGTTGGCGCGACATGCCAAACGGCCTGAGTGTTGCTGGCGACCCATTGGGCAATGGCAATAATCTGCGCCAAGCCCCAGCCCATCATCGATAGGCTAAATGTGTGCAGGCCAAGCGGCAAAAGCGCCAAGGATAGCGCCGCCATCGGCATCACCAAAAGCGAGAAAATCGGCATTGCCAATATGTTGGTCAGCAAGCCGAAACCGGCCATTTGGCCAAAATGATAAGCGGCAATATAGCCGGTTACGCCGCCGGCAATCAGGCTGGTAGAGAACAAGCCCCAAAGGCCGAGCCGCAAATACCGCCAAAGCCGTTGGTGGAGCGCGAAACCCTCATAGCGCTGGAATATCAAGTTACGGCTTTGCCAATATTCATAATAGGCAATCAGCGCCATCACAGCGGCGAAGGACATTTGAAAGCCGGCCTGCATCACCGCTGCTGGCTGCAATATACTAATCACGATACCGGCGGTCGAAAGATTGCGAAGCGTCAGCCCAGCACGGCCAAGCAGCATGGCAAAAAACACAATAACAATCATCATAAAGGCCCGCTGGGTGGCAAAACTGGCACCAGAAATAATCAGATAGGCAATCGCCGCGATAATCGCAAAACCAGCACTGAGGCGGCGCACATCATAAGACTGCACCAGCCATGGCCAGCTCGCCGCTAAAAGCCGCAAAACGGCAAACACCGAACCGGCGAATAGGCCCATATGCAAGCCTGATATGGCCAAGACATGAGCCAGACCAGTATCGCGAAACAGGTCGCGCGTGTTGGCTGGAATCGCGCCGCGAATGCCGGTCACCAAACTGGCAGCCAGCGCCCCGAGCGGCGGCGGCAGAGCTTGGCGGAAAGCTTGGGCAATCGACAAACGCCAGCGGGCCAGACCGGCCGACACGGTCAACCGCTGCTGAGAGTCGAGCTTATCTATGCGCCGCAAAAACCCCTGCCCTTGGCGGCCAGCAAAAAACTGAGTGAAGCGGCGGTCATAGGCATGGCGCGAAATCGGCAAGCCGATGGGCGCCACGAAAACCAGCGCTTCTATGTGACAACCGGGCAAGGCATCAGCGGCCACATGTTTGGCGGCGAAAATGCGCAAGCGATAGGGCTTGCTCTGGGTAATGCTAATATCCATCACACTGCCGCGGGCGCGTGGCTCAGACCAAATAATATGCCCGCTGATGAGACGCTCCTCACCGGCGCTGGGCAAGGCCAGCTGTTGCCATTTAGCCGCCGTGTGCAGACTTAACAACTGGGCCCATGCAAAGCCAAAACTGGCGACCATGGTCAGCAGCACGAGGCGCGCCGCCGCCGTCTCAGCGCGCCGAAAACGCCACGCCATAGGGGCGCCAGCAATGAGCAGCAGAGCTATGAAATAGGGTGAAGGCTCAAAGGCCAGCGAGAAATACACCGCCATACCCGAAGCGAGCGCAATAAAGACAAGCGGGAAAAACTGTTGGCGGGTCATGGTCTTCGGCCTAATTTGTGCTAGAAGGCTAAGGCTGGCACAGTCAATCCTGTCGAGCCAGCACGCACAAGTTGAGTGAATATAGGAAAACCCATGTCCAACACGCCCTCTGGTTCAAATATTGTGACCCGATTTGCCCCCTCGCCGACCGGCTTTTTGCATATTGGCGGGGCCCGCACGGCTTTGTTTAACTGGGCCTTTGCGCGCCATCATGGCGGCCAGTTTTTACTGCGTATTGAGGACACAGACCGCGCCCGCTCGACCGAGGCGGCGGTGCAAGCCATTCTCGACGGCATGAGCTGGCTTGGCTTGCAGGCCGATCAAGCACCGGTCTATCAACATCAAAATGCCGCCCGCCATGTGGCCGTGGCCACGCAATTGCTGGACACCGGCCACGCCTATAAATGTTACTGCACGGCTGAGGAAGTTGCAGCCATGCGCGAAACCGCGCGCGCGGCGGGCCTGCCAATGCGCTATGACGGCACATGGCGCGACCGCCCAGCCAGCGACGCCCCGGAGGGTCTGCCCTTTGTGGTGCGGTTCAAAGCGCCGCAAACTGGCGAAACCATTATTGAAGACCAAGTGCAAGGCACGGTGCGGGTGGCCAATGACCAGCTCGATGACCTTGTACTGCTGCGCTCCGATGGCACGCCGACTTATATGNTATCGGTGGTGGTCGATGACCATGATATGGCGGTCACGCATATTATTCGCGGCGACGACCATTTGACCAATGCCACACGTCAGGCGCAAATTTATCAGTCGCTTGATTGGCCAATTCCAATATTTGCGCATATACCGCTGATTCATGGGGCCGATGGCGCCAAACTGTCAAAACGTCATGGCGCCTTGGGCGTCGATGCCTATCGCGATATGGGTTATTTGCCAGTGGCCATGCGCAATTATTTGGCAAGGCTTGGCTGGAGCCATGGCGATGACGAAGTGTTCAGTACCGAACAATTGGTCGACTGGTTCTCGCTCGATAAAATTGGTAAATCGCCGTCGCGTTTTGATACGGATAAGCTGGATAATATCAATGGCCATCATTTGCGCCAGCACGATGACGCGCAGCTATGCGCCCTTGTGTGCGCCATGCAGCCGGATTTTGACGCCCATCGCGAAAGCCTGACGCAAGCCATGCCATTGCTCAAAGAACGCGCCAAATCGCTGCATGATTTAGTGGCTGGCGGCGATTTCTTGCGCGCTCAACGGCCCTTGTCGCTGGATGAGAAAGCCCAAAAAGCGCTTGACCCAGAGACCGTCGATAGGCTGCGCATTGTGCATCAACGACTGGCGCACTTGCCAAGCTGGTCAAAGACGAGCATTGAAGCTGAATTGCGCGCCTATATGGACGAAAACCAAATTAAGCTGGGACAAATTGGCCTAGGCTTGCGAGCGGCCCTCGTTGGCAACAGTCAAGGGCCTGGAATCTTTGATGTTTTGGCTCTATTGACGCAGCAAGAAGCGCTCGCAAGAATTGCCGACCAAATCTAATTAAAACCGCAGTTGCGCTGGCGAAAGGCGCAACAATGTGCTAGATAAAATGCAATCTCGAAGACGATGGAGCACTAATTATGAGCGACAATAAATCTGCACGGCTAAATAGCTTAGACAATGACTTTAATTTTGATATCCACGAAGGCTCAGTTGGGCCAAGCGTGATTGATGTATCGTCGCTTTATGCTCAGACTGGCCAATTCACCTATGACCCGGGGTTTACCTCAACCGCCAGCTGTAAATCGACCATCACCTTTATTGATGGCGACGAAGGCACGCTTTTGCACCGTGGTTATCCGATTGAGCAATTGGCTGATCAAGGCTCGTTCATTGAAACCTGCTATCTGCTGCTGAATGGCGAACTGCCAACAGCTAAACAATTGCAAGAATTCGAAACAGCGATTACCCGCCACACCATGNTGCACGAGCAAATGAACCGTTTTTTCCATGGTTTCCGCCGCGATGCGCACCCAATGGCGATTATGGTTGGGGTTGTTGGCGCTTTGTCTGCTTTCTACCACGACAGCACCGATATTAACGACCCTTACCAACGGATGATTGCCAGCCGTCGTTTGATTGCGAAAATTCCAACCATTGCCGCCATGGCCTATAAATATTCTGTCGGTCAGCCATTTGTCTATCCGCGCAATGATTTAGATTATGCCGCCAACTTCCTGCATATGTGCTTTTCAGTACCGTGCGAAGACACCAAAGTGAACCCCGTTCTGGCCCGCGCCATGGACCGTATTTTCATTCTGCACGCCGACCATGAGCAAAATGCGTCAACCTCGACTGTGCGTTTGGCCGGTTCGTCTGGCGCCAACCCATTTGCTTGTATTGCTGCCGGCATCGCTTGCCTTTGGGGCCCATCACATGGTGGGGCCAATGAAGCGGCGCTTGATATGCTGTCAGAAATTGGTTCGGTTGATAAGATTCCAGAATATGTTGCCCGCGCCAAGGATAAAAATGATCCGTTCCGCCTGATGGGCTTTGGTCACCGCGTCTATAAAAACTATGACCCACGCGCCCGCGTAATGCAGAAAACCTGCCATGAAGTGCTGGGCGAATTGGGCATTACAGACGATCCATTGCTCGACGTGGCCATGGAATTGGAACGTATTGCATTGAGTGATGAGTATTTCATTGAGAAAAAACTCTATCCGAATATTGATTTCTATTCAGGCATTACCTTGAAAGCCATGGGCTTCCCAACAACCATGTTCACCGTGCTTTTCGCCCTCGCCCGCACCGTCGGCTGGGTGGCACAATGGAATGAAATGGTGGAAGACCCAAGCCAACGTATTGGTCGTCCACGCCAGCTATATATTGGCGCAACACAACGCGATTATACGGATATTACAAAGCGCTAAAGCGCCATTTGAAGGGTTAAGGTCGCCGCCTGTTGGGCTGGCGATTGGCCCTGATAATTCAATGCCGGCAGCAGCTCAGCCAGAGCCTGCCGGCATTTTTCGTTTTCCGCATCATCGGTCAATAATTGGCTCAATGCCGGTGTGATGGCCTCAGCTGTGCAGAGGCTTTGCAAAAATTCCTGCATCACGGGCTTGTCGAGAATGAGATTGGTCAACACGGTGCTCGGCACCCGCATGATGCGCACAATCACATCACCGAACCAGCCCATATTATAAGCTCCAATGGTCGGCAGACCGGCGAGGCCAAGCTCCAAAGTGGCGGTACCGCATGACGCCAGCGCCGCGCGACTGGTTTTGAAAGCAGCTATTTTCTCAGCCTCATCATCAATCAGAATGGGCGCAATCGGCCAATCAGCGGTGAGCGTCGCGACCAATTCTCTAGTGTGCGGCAAAACCGGAATCGCCAGTTTCAAATCNGGCAATTGNCGCGCNAAACGAGCAACCACTTGGCCAAATACGGGCGCCAATACTTTGATTTCACTAAACCGACTGCCTGGCAAAACCGACAACAAACTATCCTTGGCTTTCAATTTGTGCTTTTTGCGGAAATCTGGCAAAGGCTCGAGTTGTTTCAGACGGTCGACCATCGGATGGCCGACAAAATGACACGGCGGGCCATTATTGGCGGCGAAAACCTCGGGCTCAAAAGGCAGGAACGCCATCACCGCGTCAAAATAGGCGCGCATTTTTTTGGCCCGTCCACGACGCCATGCCCAAATTTGCGGCGCCACATAGCAAATAATTGGCAACTCCGGGCGCTGCTTTTTGACCCGCTTGGCAACACGGTGGTTGAATTCAGGACTGTCAATCAGCACTAAGACGTCAGGCTTGACGTGCAATATATGCGCCACCGTCGTATCGACGAGTTTGAATAATTTTGGCAGTTTCGGCAAAATTTCCTTCAACCCCATGAGGGCAATCTCTGACATTGGGAATAAGGAGGTCAGCCCATGGGCCTGCATTTTTGGCCCACCGACACCCGATAGCAGCAGATTATTTTGCTGCTGCCGCAACGCCTGCATTAAATCGGCGCCCAAAGCGTCGCCAGAGGTTTCTCCGGCGACAATGACGACATGTTTTGCCTTTTTGCTTGACTCAGTCATCTAGCGGCGCTTCTAAACCGTGCAAGAATAAGCCGGCTGTATTGGCCGCCGCAATGGTCGCGGCCAGATCGTCAATCAGCGCGCCGCCAGCCTCATATACAATGCCTGCCATATGCGCCTTGGCGGCCAAGGCAATGGTCTGCGCACCAATGGTCGGCATATCAACACGGCGGTCTTGTTGCGGCTTTGGCATTTTCACCAAAACCCCAGACGGGGCCTCGGGCGTGCCGCGCAATTCGGGCGACAAATCGGCAATACGGCGCAACATATTGTCGGTGCCTTCCGGGCCTTCAATGGCCAGCACCACACGGCCGGCGACGACTACAGCTTGGCCGATATCCAGACCGCCAATGGCTTTGACGACGTCTAAGCCTAAATCAATATCGGGCTGATGCGGGCCAATGGCATATTTGCCNTGCTGNCCCNGCGGNCCCAGAAGATCACCNTAANAGGTTTCGGCCGACACCACATTCAGGGCTTGGGTTTGGAAATAGCCAATCAGGGTTTTTAATAATTGGTCATCGCCCAATTGGCGGCCTTGGGTAACTTTTTCTAAAAACCACTGGCCGCCTTCATCAGTTTGCATGGTGGCGATATTGGGCCGCTGCACAGCGCCAATAATAATCAGCTCTTGGCAACCAGCCTGTTTGAAAGCATCCGCCACTTGTTTGAAAGCGCCCATGGCAATCCACTGATGGTCAAAGGCTTCAATACCTGCGTCCGCCTCGCCGGTGACGCCGACGATAAAAACCGAGCGCCCCGCTTGTTTTTGCGCCTGCGCAATGCGCAAGGGCAAAACACCTTGTCCGGCGATGATTCCTAACGGCGCGGCACTCATGGCGGACCTATGTCGAAGATGGGAGGCTGAAGCCTCGCGAATTATCGGCCTGCATAAAGGCGACAACATTTTGCACTAAGGGCGCATGGGGATAAGCGGCGGCGATATTTTGAACGCGGGTCATTAAATCACCGTCGCTCGACAAAAACACCGATTTATAAGCGGCGCGCAAATCATTGATTTCAGCCCGCGCGAAACCGCGTCGCTTTAAACCAATTAGATTAAGGCCTGAAATTTCCGCCCGATTGCCCTTGGCCGTACCATAGGGAATAACATCTTCGTCAATCATCGCCCCGAAACCAATAAACGCATGTTGGCCAATGCGGCAGAACTGATGCACCCCAACCANNCCNCCAATAATACCGAAATCACCCAACTCGACATGACCGGCNAGGCATGAATTATTGGCAATGATGACATTATTGCCGACTTGGCAATCATGCGCGACATGGGCGCCCACCATAAATAAACCATCGTCGCCAATATGCGTGACCCCACCGCCGCCGCTGGTGCCCGGGTTCATGGTGACGTGCTCGCGAATTTTATTGCGCGCGCCGATGATTAATTTGACATCTTCGTCAGCGAATTTGAGATCTTGCGGCGCCGTGCCAATAGCCGCGAAAGAATAAATATGTGTGTCATCGCCAATATGCGTATCACCGGTAATGACCACATGCGCTTCCAACTTTACCCGATCGCCTAAAACGACATTGCCGGTCAAACAGCAATATGGGCCAATTACCACGTCTTGGCCTAGCGTCACCGTTTCATCAATAAGGGCAGTCGGATGGATATTACTCATCGCCCATAGGTAAAATGTGTTCGGAGGGGCTTCAAATAAACTATTGTGTCGCTTTATTACGCAAATCCGCGACAATCAGCCTAGTCAGACTGTTTGCGCAATTTACTCAAAAACGCTTGATCGCGATAAAGCTCGCTGCGTGGCCGCGCCGGTGCACCGCTGACGGAAGATTTTTCGGGCAGTGATTTAGTGGCCAGCGAATGGGCACCAATAACACTATGCGCACCCACTTCAATATGCCCGACAACGCCAGCAAAACCACCCATTTGCACATAGTCACCAATTTTACTGCTACCAGCAACTGCCGAATGAGCGGCTAAAAAGCAGTGGCGGCCGATTTCAACATTATGGGCAATATGCACCAAATTATCTATTTTCGTGCCTTCACCAATAATTGTGTCGCCGACGGCACCTCGGTCAAGCGTTGCATTGGCACCAATTTCAACATCGCTTTGCACGATCAGCCGACCAAGCTGCGGAATTTTCACATGCTGGCTGCCCGGCGCGAAACCAAACCCATCGGTTCCCAAACGAGCACCCGCCTGCACAATGACCCGATTGCCAAGCAAGCTGTAGCCAATTGTTGCCTGCGGACCAATGACGCAATCATGCCCGAGCACAACACCATGACCAATCATGGCACCGGCCCCAATCACGCAATTGTCGCCAATTTCCGCATGACGACCAATCATTGCCCCCAGCTCAATGGTCACATTTTCGCCAAGGCGGGCCGTCGGGTGCAACATGGCGCCGTCTTGTCCCTCGCCTGGCATTGGGCGAGATTGTGCCGTTAGGGGATAAAACGCCTGCGCCATAATAGCCATCGCCCGATAGGGGTCGTCGCAAATAATCGCCTGCGTCTGCGGCGGGCATAGGGCGCGATTTTTTTCTGAGATTAACACAGCACCAGCTTTTGAAGTGGCCAGCTGCTCAGCTAATTTTGGGTTGGTGAAAAAACTCACCATATCCGGCTGCGCCAGTTCGAGCGACGATATATCACTGAATATGGCGTCAGCTTCGCCAGTGCATTGGCCGTCGATAAGCGCGGCAATAGCACTGGCGGAGAACGGCCCCGCACACTCGAAAAAGCGTGGGTCAGCCATCAGAGTTACTGCTTGGCAGTGACCGGCGTCACTTTGACCGAGCTAATGCGCTTATTGACGCGCTCGACCAATTCGTCTGTGACATCAATCGCTGGGCTGGCAAAGAACACGGCCTTACGATTCATCACAATATCAGCCTTGCGTTCTTTAGCGATTTTGTTGAGTTCCTCGTCGGCAATATTTAAAATCTCACGAGAGGCTTTTTGCCCGCCGGCTTGAATGGCCTGACCTTCAGCATTGAACTTTTGACGATTGGTCTGCTCTTTAGTTTGCAGCTCTTCGACTTTCACTTTCCATGCATCAGGTGCAATCAGCGAACGCTGCTCTTGCAATTTGGTCGCTTCAGCTTGCAAGTCTTCACCAAATTTATCAGCCCGCTTGCGCAAATCTTCAGCCTGCTTCTGCAATTGTTTAGACATGTCCTGACCAGCCTTTGATGCGCCAACCGCAACTTCAAGGTCAAAAACAATGATTGATACGCCTTGCGCCAATGCCTGATGCGGCATCACCAAAGCGGCAACCAAAAGCAAGCTTTTGAAAAAATGTTTTGTAAAAAATTGGTTGGTCATAACTTCCCCTTTAGAAATTTGTTCCGATTGTAAACCGGAAGGAACGAGTTTCATCATAAAATTCTTCTTTAATAGCGTCAGCAAAATCAAACCTCACTGGGCCAAAAGGCGATTTCCAAGACACACTTAAACCATAAGTTGCGCGGAAAGCGAAGTCATCTTGAATGTCGCCAGCGACCGCTGAATATGTGTCCGTATCGCCCAGCACNCCAAAATCAATAAAGGCGTTAGCCTTCATGCCCAATTCTTTTGGCANGCCAAGCGGTAGGGAAACTTCGGTCGTACCAACGATGTAGCGATTGGCGCCCAAAGCATATCCGGTGCTGATTTGGCGCGGGCCGACGCCAGAACGGTCGAAACCGCGAAAGCTGGAGCCGCCTTCGAAAAACCGGTCATTATAATTCACCGCGCCACCACGATAATCATTGATGATGCCCAATTTGGCCCGCGCGTGAAAAACATAACCCTCGGCCAACTCATGATAATAATCGGCCCGCAAACGGGTGCGCAAATAAGTGACGTCCATGGCCGGACCAGCAATATCTTGTCCAAAACTAAACGACCAACCGGCCGTCGGATCAACATAATCATCACGCATATCAATGCCATAATAATAGCCAAGTTCCAGCTTCTGATTGGTGTAGCTTGGGTTTACGGAACTATTGGCGGAATTATTGATCAGCTCGTCTTCGGAGAAATTAGCAAACAGGCTCAAGCGGCCATCTTCGGACAACGGAAACCCAAGATTTACCCCAAGGCCGGTTTCAGCGGTTTCCAAGCCAGCCTGATTGTCATAACTGCGGTCGGTCTTATAAACGCGAAAGCCCGCTGAGACATCTCGATTATAAAAATACGGTTCAGTGAAGGCGAAATTATAGCTTTGCACTTCGCTGCTGAGGCCTAATTGCAGCCGCAAAATCTGCCCACGTCCGCGGAAGTTGCGTTCGGCAATACTGAATTGTGTCGACAGATCTTCCGCCGATGAATAGCCCACACCAAAGCTCAATTCGCCCGTTGGTTGCTCGCGCACATTGATGTCGATAATGGTTTTGTCATCGGCCGAGCCCGGCGTCTCTGTCACTTCGACATTGCTAAAATAATTCAAGCCGCGCACATCGCGCTCGGAGCGCGACAGCAGCACCCGATTAAAGGCATCGCCTTCACTGAGACGCATTTCGCGGCGAATAACTTCGTCATAAGTCCGGTCATTGCCGTTGATATTGATGCGCTCGACATAAACCCGCGGCCCCTCTTCAACCGCATATACCACACCCACAATGTTGTTCTTTCGGTCACGGTTCACCCGAGGACGAATGTCGGCGAAGGCAAAACCTTGCTCGCCAATAGCTTTAGTCAAGGCATCGACGGTTTTGTCCAAAGCTCTCGAATCGTAGCGCTCGCCCTCTTCATGGGTGATCAGCTCTTCCAACTCAATAATTTTCAGCTCATCAAGCGAGGTCGACACGCTGCTAGCGCCAAAATTATATTGCGCCCCTTCATCAACTTTGAAGGTCACAAAAAACTCTTTGCCGTCGCGGGTCAGCTCGGCATTGGTGCTAACCACTTGAAAATCGGCATAACCCTTGCTCAGATAGAAGCGCCGCAATAATTCGCGGTCATAGGCAATCCGATCAGGGTCATAATTATCATTGGAGGTAACAAACCGCCACCAGCGCGCTTCGGTGGTAAAAATTTCCTGCCGCAAGCGGTCATCATCAAACGCTTTATTGCCGAGGAAATTGATTGACCGCACGGATGTCGTCGGACCTTCATCAATTTCAAAAATCAAATCGACGCGATTTTGTGGTTTCTGAATAACTTTCGGTTCAATGCGCACGGCAAAACGCCCACCGCGACGATATAATTCAATAAAGCGCTCAACGTCATCTTGCACGCGCGCACGGGTATAAATTTGCCGCGATTTCAGCGTGCCCTCGGTTGCCAAGGCTTCGTCCTGAATGGTCGAATTACCCTCAAAATCAACCCGGTTCACAATCGGGTTTTCAATCACTGTCACCACCAGGCCCAAGCCTTCGCGCCGAATGGTCACGTCAGAGAATAAGCTGGATGAAAAAAGTGTTTTCACCGATTGGTCAACCAGCGCCGCATGATCAATCTGATCAACCCGAATATTCATATAGGCCAGAACCGTCTCGTCCTCGACCCGCTGGGTACCTTCAACACGGATAAAGGAAACCGGCTCACCAATTTTTGCCAAGGCCGGTGAAATAAGTACGGCTAAAAGGCAAAGAACCAGCAGCGCGGGGAGAGATTTCGAATGATTTAGCATTGATTAAAATCCAAAAAAGTTAGCTACGCGGGAGAAAACATCTAATCGAGCCAAATCATTCCACGTAACAAAAATGAATAAGAGCATAACCATGCTCAAGCCTATGCGCATAGCATATTCTTGCACCCGCATCGACATTGGACGCCCAACAACGGCCTCATAAGCATAAAACATTAAATGCCCACCATCCAGCATGGGGATGGGAAACAGGTTAATCAGGCCGATGGAGACCGATAACACGGCGGTCAAATTAATCAGCGCCACCAGCCCCAAAGTCGCCGTCTGGCCAGATAATTGCGCNATACGAATGGGGCCGCCGAGGCTTTCAGCGCTCTCACGGCCNATAATAATACGGCCCATAATAATGAAAGTCTGTTCAACGATGAAATAGCTTTCTTCAACNCCCATCCATAGGGCGGTAATCGGATTATAGCGCACATGGCGAGTGCCAGCGCCATCACCGGCGACAGCAACGCCGAGACGACCAATGTTATATTCATTGCCAAAACGGTCGGTTTCCAACACCAAATCCGGTGTCGCCGTCAGCGTTATTTGCGCCCCATCGCGCTGCACAGAAAAACGCAATGGATTGCCCGCATTGACCGTTACCATGCGNCGCACTTGGCCGAAATTATCAACCAGCTCATCGTCAATCGCNGTGATTAAATCGCCAGTTTGAAAGCCNGCCCGCTCGGCCGCACTGTTTTCCAGCACNCCGCCAACCAGCGGGTCATTGACCCGTTGACCGAANAAACTGTAAAGCGAAGCGAAGATGATAATCGCCAAAATAAAATTTGCCACCGGTCCGGCAACGACAACGGCGGCGCGTTGCCATAATGGTTTGTAATATAGTGTGCCTTGGCGAACCGCGTCATCCATATCGTTAAGGGCGTCGGCACTGGGAGCGCTGGCGGCATTTTCATCGCCAAAGAACTTCACATAGCCACCCAATGGTATCCAGCTAATGCGCCATTCTGTGCCGTGCTTATCGTGCCATTTGGCAATGGCGCGGCCAAACCCGACCGAAAACACCTCAACCCGCACACCGCAACGGCGGGCGATATAAAAGTGCCCGAGCTCATGGAAAAACACCACAATGGTCAGCACAAAGACGAAGGGAAGCAGGTAACCCAGCCCAAGCCCGCTGTACAAATTGTTAATGACGTCCATGAAAACTCCCAAGAATTTCAGCATTATGGCCATTTTTGACCAGAGTTAAAGCCTCAATTCAGATAACCAACGAATTATGGCAAAATTATACGATATGCAGCAATTTTCGCCCTTATGCTGCTTTTTCCAACCAAATACGGGCTTTTTCTCGGGCCCAATGATCGGCGGCAAAGATCGCCTCCAAAGACGCCACATCTTGACTATTGTCAGCAAATTGCGCCAACACGTCAGCCACCAAATCTGCAATTTGCAAAAACCCAATGCGGCCGGCCAAAAACGCGGCTACCGCTTCTTCATTGGCGCCATTGAGCAATGTCGGAATCACGCCGCCAGCCCGCATGGCGGCTTCAGCCAAAGCCAGGCAAGGGAATAAGTCACGGTCAGGTTTTGCGAAAGTCAAACTGCCGATGGCCGCCAAATCAAGCGGCGCCACGCCAGCATTTATGCGCTCAGGGTAAGCCATGCAATGGGCCAATGGCGTGCGCATATCGGGGCTGCCTTTTTGCGCCAACACACTGCCATCGGAGAAGCTGACCAAACCATGCACCACCGATTGCGGGTGCACCAACACATCAAGCTTTTCTGGCGCCACTTGAAACAAATAATGCGCCTCAATCAGCTCCAACCCTTTGTTCATTAAGGTGGCGCTATCGAC
>JGI26084J50262_1000082_pt1 | contig 49145 bp, 43 predicted proteins | sample SaaInl6LU_22_DNA_FD_50262 | JGI IMG/M metagenome (IMG submission 50262) | reverse complement strand
AAAATACAAGAAACCAATATTAAGTATTAGTACCATAGGACGAATATTAAGAGANAAGAAATATAACGGACTTTATGAAGGAAATTTAGAAGGTGAAAAGTATAAAATAGAGTTTGACAAAATCATAGATGATGATATTTGGAAAAAAACACAGTTAAAAATTAAAAAGAATAAGGGAAGTTGGAGAGGGAATGAGAAAGATTGTTTTGAATTAAAAGGTAAGGTAATATGTGAGGGTTGTGGTAATACTATGTGGGTTATTAAAAGTAATCAGTACAGATATTATACTTGTAGTAGTAAATTGAAAACAGTTAAAGAAAAAAGAAAAGAAAGTGGTGTATCATTTGAATGTTCAAGTCAAAAGAACCTATCTAATAAAATCAANATTGANAAATTAGAAAAAATTATTTGGNATAGTTTATTTCAAGTTTTACATAATAGTGAAGATGTAAAAAAAGAATACAAGAAAAGATATGATAAGGAGTTAGGATTGAAAGAAAGATTTAAAGGTAAACTCATATTTTTAAACGAAAAAAAAGAACGGATTAGTAATGAGTTTATGAAAAAGATTGAAAAATTGATTGAAATGGGAATTGATAAAGAAATCTTAGAAAAATTAAACGATAAATACAAAAATGATATTTTAGAAATTGGAACTGAAATAGATAATATTAAGTTAGAAGAGGAGAAAAGAGAAGTAAAAGATAGTATTGATGGTTATTTAGAATTAATGAAAATTGATTTAAATAATGATTTTAATATAACCAGAACTAAGGATAGGGTTAAAATAATTGATAAATACATTGAAAGTATTACCGTTAGGAGAACTGAAAAAGAGAATTATAGTATCTTATTAAAACTATTTCTTAAAGATATTGGAAAATATGAAAATGAGAAAATTGAAATATCTGAAAAAGGATTATTTTATANATTAAAAATTAAATCTACACAGGTCTAAAGTATCTATGTGTGGGATTTCCCATGGTTTCTTACCAAATAAATTTAATTGTGGAGGCAAGTCTATGCCGTGTACAATCATTCTACGAGCCATAAAAGGAAAATCGAATTCTTTGGCATTGTGACCACACAATCGATGTTTTGAGCCGTTAAAATGATTGATGAGTACTTTTTTAAAATCAATCAATAGTTCTTTCTCTTCTTTAGAAGCATACGAAGTAATTCTTAGTTGATTGTTCACAAAATATCCAACAGAAATACAGACAATTTTCCCAAACTCTGCCCATATACCGGCATTGCTATAAAATTCTTCAGCTGTTATATCTTCCCCTCTTTTATAAGCAGTTTTGTTAGCAAACAATTCTTGTTCTATTATGGGAACATCTTTATATTCTTTATACTGAGAAACCGTCTCNATATCTAGAAACAACAAGTNTTCTTTATCAACATTAAAATTCATCGCGTTTTTATTTTAAAGTTAATAAAGTCTGTGAAATAAAAAAACCCACCTCAAATGAGGTGGGTTTTAAATATATTTTTGCTTGTTGAGTTTACTCCGAAATTACAGCAGTAGCTCCATCAATTTTTACATTCTCAATGATGAACAAATCAGGATCAGCAAATTGAATTTCTTGATCGTATCCTTCTAAATATAAATTATTAACAGAAGCTCCTGATGCCTTTTTAAACTGTAAAGCTCTACCCCCAACAGAAGATATAGCGGTTACGTTATTAAAAGTTGGGTTCCCGTTTTCTTTATCTCCTTCGAAGACCGTTGAAAAACCTTTAACCGTATGAGAAATGTACACATTAGTTATTCCTCCTGTCCAATTTTCTGTCCAATCTACAGAGTCATCAGAATTGTTTTCTAAGTAAACGTTCTTTGCTGAAACAGAACCTCCGTAAAACTCAACACCATCATCATCTCCATTAATAACTGCAATATTTTCAATAGTTGTTCCTGATCCTACTGCACAGAAAGAAATTCCGTTAGTTTGAGATTCAGAATCAATTTGAGCACCCGTTCCTTTTACTATTAAATATTTAATAGACCCAGAGTTGTCGTTAACTATGTCCCCTCCGTATGGGTAACTTCCTACCTCAAACTCAACATCTACACCTCCTGAAGAAATTCCTTTTCCTAAGATGGTCAATCCACCCCAATCTCCTGGCTCTCCATTTTCTGAAGAGAAAATTACAGGCATAGCAGATGTACCTGCTACAACAATTTTACCACCTTGCTCTACAATGATATTGACTTCTGCTCCACCCTGACTAGCAACAAGTTCTGTTCCAGCTTCAAAAGTTAAAGTTGCACCACTTCTTACAAATGTGGTTCCAGTCAAAGAAACAACTCCAGAAACTGATATATCTTCAGTATACTCATCGGATAAAGTTTCTTTAGCAGTTTCTCCAGATAAAGTAGCATCTTTCCAAGACCACTCTGAAACATCAAGTTTGGTTCCTTTAGAATAACTTAGATTCCCTTCAGAGACAATAAAGAATTCTTCTACTTCATTCGCATTATCATCGTTACAGCTAATAAATAATGATGCAAAAGCCAAAATTGATAAATTTAATTTTTTCATTTTAATAAATTTTTTATGATTTGTTTCAACAAAGAAAGTCAATATGATAACATATATTGTTAACACCTTATTAAGTTCTTGTTAAATATAAATGGATTTTGTAAAATAATTGTTAACCAAAAAGCCCTCTGAACATACAGAGGGCTTTTTGGTTTAAATCGTTTGGAAGTTACTTAAAAAGCATAGCTCAAACTAACACCTAGGTCTAGACCTCTTTGATAAGAAGATACTGTTCTAGTAAACGTTCCTCTATTGGTTTTGATATCTTGTGTTTGGTCAATAGATGGGTTTAATAAGTTTTTAAAAGAACCTTTAATTTTAAAATTTTCAGACAATTGTTTTGACACGATTAAATCTAAAGTAACAAACCCTTTTTCTATGATCTCATCATTAAACAAAACATCACTTGAAGTTAAACTTTCGGGAGACCCCAATGAGAAAATTTTATCTGAAGAATAATTTGCAGAAATATTCACATTTAATTCCTCTTCCTTTTGATCTGAGTAACTTAATCCTCCATTGATGATATAATCAGAAGCACCTGCCAATCCTGAATTCGTTTTATTATTAAACTGAAATTCCTCTTCTAAATCTTGATGATGTAACATAAAAGTTGCATTTGCTTTTAAATCTAACTTTCCAAAATTTTCAGACTCGTAAAGATTCGATTTATTTTCAATTTCTGTTCCATAAACATTTGCTTTCTCTCCAGTGTTTGCAAAGGAAAAATAACCTGAAGACCCTCTAACTTGTCTACGGTTAATTGGATCTTGGATCATTTTATAAAACCCTGTTACCGATAACAACTCTTTTTTAGATGGGAAGAACTCCCATTTTACATCAACATTATAATTTGTTGAAGCTATTAAATCTGGATTACCTCCTGTTACCCTTCCTGTGGGTGATACATAATTAAATGGAGCTAATTCTTTAAATTCAGGCAAAGTAACAGTTTTACTAGCTGCCAAACGCAAAGTATGTTTATCGCTAAGCTCTTTTTTAACTGTAAAACTTGGTAATAAATTTTTATAGTTATTTTTATTACTTCCTGTTCTACCTGGGTAATTGTTTACATTCCAATTTATTAAATCAATAATATCTTCTTCATATCTTAAGCCTAAACCAATTGTTAACGTTTTAAATTTCATATCCGTGTTAACATATCCTGCTAAAATACTTAATTGTCCTTCGTAACTATCTTGTGGTTGATCTTTATATTCAATAATATTATTATCTAAATTTTCTTGGGTAAACCCTTCTGACAAATTATCTATGTTGGCTACCTGTAAATCAACACCAACAATTCCTAAACCATCAAACTTAGAATAAAAATCACGGGTTCTATTTCTATAATTCCCTCCAATATTAAAATGGATGACTCTATCTTCTTCATCAAATAAAGTATACTGATAATTTGCTAAGGCATTGTATTCAAAATCCTGAATACTTTGTCTAGATTTTCTTTGTTGGTAATCTCCAACAAAAGCATATTCTACAATGCCATCTTCAACTACATCATTGTGTAAAACATTATTTTCCTCTGTACCAAAGTTTACTTCATTTCTGATCCTATTCGGTTCTTCTGCTTTTACGTTATTATAACCCAATGCCCAATTAAATTTGTTTTTTTCATCAAAATGATGATCTCCTAACAGTTGATTGACCAAAATAGAAGTTTGCTTTGTGTTTTGATCTCTTACAAAAGCTCCATAGAACGCAGGCTGTTGATCTAATACATATCCTAAACCATCTCTACCCTGTTCGTAAACATTATCTGACAGTTTATTAATGTATAAATTGGTAAACTTAATATCATGATTTCGACCTATACTATACTTTAAATCTAATAGAGCAGTTGTGTTTATAGAAGCACTAAACTCCTCCGTAAAATTAAATTCTGTATTTCTAGAGTTCGATCTGTAAGAGGCAAAAGTACCTTCAGCATAATCATATGATCTAGAATGTGACAAAGATGCGATAAAAGACAAATTATCATCTTCACTAATGTCATACTTATTTCCACCTACCACTGAAAAACTATAGTCTAAAGGTACTGACTGATTTTCTGTATTCCAACTCTGACCTATCAATGCTTGCTTTGGCGTTAGGTCTGTGCTATGAAAACCAAAAGTGGTATTGTTTATGTTTTGGGTAGCTTTAAAATCTCCAAACTTTCCAACTGTATTAGAATTTATTCCAAACCCTAACCCTACCTTTATAACATCATCTCCTTTTGAATATTCTTTTGAAGTAATATTTACATGCCCCGAAGTCTGATCAGCATAAGAAACCGTTGAGTATGTTTTAGAAATTCCTACATTTTGAATAATTGATGTTGGAAATAAATTCAAGTCAATATTCTTTTTCTCCACATTGTCAGACGGTATCGGTAAACCATTCATCGTCGTAAATAGATAACGATCTCCTAATCCTCTAACAAAAACATCTCCAGAAGCTTCGTTTTTAGTGACTCCTGTTATTTTGGCTGTTGCCGCAGCTGCATCAGAAACTCCTGATTTTGAAAGCTGAATAGCTCCAATACTTTCTACTATCTCTACTTTTTCTTTTTGAACTGCTAGCAGCGCTTCTTCACTCTCTTTATTCACAACAACTGTTAATACAACAGCTTCCAAAGCATCTGCCACAGAAGTCATGGTAATGGTCATTTTTTGAACCATATCTGCTTGCACAGTAACTTGCTTTTTTACAGTTTCGTAACCCACATAATCAAAGACAAGGGTATGTACCCCTTCACTTAACATTATAGAATAATTCCCATCAAAATCTGAAGTAGTTCCTATGGTGTTATTATTATTGTCATAAATACTAACAAAGGGTAAGGGTTCTAAGTCCATGTCTTTGTCTTGTACTCTACCGGAAATTGTCCCTCTCTGTTGTGCAAATGAAACTACACTTATCAAAGTAAAAATTGTAACTAATAAATTTCTCATTATCAATGCTATATTGGTTTAAAAGCGGTGCAAAAGTCTATAAATAATAAATAAAAGAGTGTACCGTATCGTTACCTTTGTGTTAAAATATTGTTAACAGCATTCCTTTACTAACTTTAGCAAACAAATATCTTAAGTGTTTGTTAAAAACTCTTTTGTACCTTAGTCATCGAATAATTATGAAAATGAACCCTTACATCTATGGAAACAAATCAGATTAAAATACTTTTAGTAGATGACGAACCCGACATTTTAGAAATTGTAGGATACAACCTGGAAAAAGAGGGGTATAGCATATATACTGCAGAAAACGGTCTCGAGGCGATAGAACAAGCAAAAAAAATTCAACCCCATTTGATTTTACTAGACGTAATGATGCCAGAAATGGATGGTGTTGAGGCCTGTGAGAAAATTAGAGAACTCCCTGAGCTAGGAGAGGTAATCATCTCTTTTTTTACTGCAAGAGGAGAAGATTACAGTCAAGTAGCTGGGTTTGATGCTGGTGCTGATGACTATATTACCAAGCCTATCAAACCAAAATTGTTAATTAGCAAAATTAAATCTTTGTTAAGAAGGGTGAAAGACGACGGCAAAAACAACACTCAGCTTGGAGGAATTATAATTGACCGTGATGAATATTTGGTTATCAAAGACGGAAATAAGATTGTTTTACCAAGGAAAGAGTTTGAACTGTTTTCTTTACTGACCTCAAAACCCGGTAAAGTATTCAACCGAGAAGTCATTATGAGAAACGTATGGGGAGGAGATGTTGTTGTTGGAGATAGAACCATAGATGTACACATCCGAAAGCTACGCGAAAAAATTGGAGACGATCACTTTAAAACAGTAAAGGGAGTAGGATATAAGTTTGTTTTGCATGAGAATTAAAAACTTTTTCCTTTTTTCGGCTGTAACTTCTTTAATCCTTACACTATGTATAGACATCGTTGTGAGTCTTTTAATGTACTCCTCCTCAAAAGACATAGATTCTAAAACACTACTCATCTTTTCAGGAGTATTATTTATAGTGATTACTATCGTCTTAAACTACAGCCTAAATAGTTATATTCGATACAGAATAAACAAAATATACAATCAAGTCAACAGCCTTAAGAAAAGAAGAGTCTCAAACATCAATGTGAATGCAGACGAATTTGATTTTTTGGCCAGGGATATTTTAAAATATTCCTACAAAAAGAAAAAAGAAATTAACAAATTAAACTTTCGAGAAAATTACCGTAGAGACTTTCTGGGAAATGTTGCTCATGAACTAAAAACACCTTTGTTTACAGTACAAGGATATTTACTGACTCTTATTGAAGGCGCAGCAGAGAACAAAGTGATTAGAGAGAAATATTTAAACAGAGCGAACCTTGCTATTGAGAGACTCAGTGAAATCGTAGGAGACTTAGACTTAATTACTAAGCTAGAAACCAACGACTTAAAACTTAAAATAGACACTTTCAACCTTTTGACCGTGATTCAAAAAGTATTTGACTTGTTAGAAATGCAGGCTAAAAAAAAAGGTATAAACCTAACCTTAGATAGGTTTTATGACATCCCTAAGTTTGTGTTGGCTGATCAGGCAAAAATTGAACAAGTTTTAATTAATCTTGTGATGAATTCTATTAAATATGGAAAAATTAATGGAACCACAGTAGTATCCGTAGGCTATGAAGATGAAGAAAAATTAATCATTAAAATATCAGATAACGGGGAAGGAATTTCAGAAGACAATTTGCCAAGGTTATTCGAGCGCTTTTACAGAGTGGAGCAAAGTAGATCAAGAGACCAAGGTGGCTCTGGACTTGGACTGTCAATTGTAAAACATATCATAGAAGCACATGAACAAACCATCAGTGTCAATAGTACTGTAGGCGAAGGTTCTACTTTTTGCTTTACGCTTGAGAAAGCTTAAAAATGCTGATTAAACATTTCAGCATCAGATTTGAATTCATAGGAAAAGGCGACACAGCGTGCCCACTATCTACCAAAGTTATTTTAAAATCTTTTTGTGTGCTGTAGTCCGCTCTTTTTTTCTCTTTTTGGTAACTTGCTAAGTATTCTTGTTCTGTTTGACCAACAGTAGGGATATAAAAAGCTTTCTTTTCTAGGATTGCCATATCCATGATTGTACTGTAACCTGATCTAGCGACGACTTGTCTAGATGCATTTAAAGCATTTTCTAATTGGTCAGACAACAAATAATCTACAACCTTTACCTGTTTTGGAAAATTCCTTGTTGAAGGTTTTAAAGAACCTCTAACTAGCAAAACCTTGCCTTGATAACCCTGTAATTGATTCATCATAACCTCTTCCAAGGCTAGGCGTTGACCCTCTATACCTGACAACAAGATTAGCAAATCGTATTCTATTGGAACCTTGCGTTTGGTAAACCTTGACAAAACACCAATATACTTTACGTTCAACCCTATGCTTTGAGTAGACAAATCACCTGAAAGCGACCGTTCAGAGTCGTCTGGAACCCAACATTCTTTGTGTTTTTTGATGAAAAAGTGATGAATTATATTTACTATACTAGACAAAAAACCAGCCTTTATATTTAATTGATGTGTCATATAAACAGAAGGAATTCCTAAGCAATAGACCCCAAGTCTGTTGTCTGAAATAATCCCTATCGTTTCATTTTTATGCTGTTTTACATAATTTTTTATAACGCTTTTTTCTTTAAAAATAGCCTTAATTATTTTAGGAATGTTTAGAATGATAGACCACAAAAAAAATTCTTTGTATTTGATACCGTAAGAAGGAAGTTCTAGAAATTCCTCGCTAGAAAACTCTTTTTTCAGAAAAATCAAAGCATCTCCATCACAAGCAATAACGGGTTGATAACCTAAATTTAATATTTCTCTGATGAGAGGTATGCATCTAGTGGCATGACCCCAACCCCAATTTAATGGCGCTACAATAATTTTATTTTTAGCTGTTTTTGGATGGGTCATAAAAAAATGAAAGCTCTAAACACTAAGATAATAAAGNTGATAACAATAACAGTCCAAAACATGACATGCTTTATCTACAACGTAAATAAAGCATNTCATCTCAAAAGTTTAAGCTGTCCGAATTAAATCAAATCAAAGCCGATATCTTTTCTAAAATTCATTTTTTCAAAAGAGATTTTATCAATTGTTCTGTACGACTTTTCGAGAGCAGAATTGATATCCTCTCCAAAAGAAGTTACCGCTAAAACTCGGCCCCCATTGCTAACGATTTTTCCCTCTTTCATGGTTGTTCCAGCATGATACACTATAGACTCTTCTTCATTTTCTGTACCTGTAATGAAATGACCTTTTTCATAAGCTTCTGGATAACCTCCGGCAACCACAACTACTGTTGTTGCGGTTCTAGGGTCAACCTCGTATGATTTAGAAGCTAGGGTTTGTGTTGCTACACCTTCAAACAAATCCAATAAGTCAGAGGTAATTCTTGGTAAAACAGCCTCCGTCTCAGGGTCTCCCATACGCACATTATACTCTATCACATANGGATCTCCTCCTATATTCATCAATCCAATGAAGATAAATCCACGATAATCAATCCCATCTTGCTGTAAACCTTCTACGGTTGGCTTAACAACTCTTTCTTCTACTTTTTGAATAAAATCTGCGTCTGCAAAAGGAACAGGGGAAATAGCTCCCATACCTCCTGTATTTAAACCAACGTCACCTTCCCCAATTCTTTTATAATCTTTCGCTGATGGTAAAACTTTATAGCCCTTCCCATCTGTTAAGACAAAAACTGATAGTTCAATACCGTCTAAAAACTCTTCGATAACAACCTTAGAAGAAGCTGCTCCAAATTTTTCATTGGTAAGCATGTCTGCCAACTCCTCTTTTGCTTCTTGTAAATTATCAATAATCAAAACTCCTTTACCTGCAGCCAATCCATCAGCCTTCAAGACAAACGGTGGATTTAAAGTCTCCAAAAACATTTGACCTTCAGTGAGTGTTTCTTTAGTAAATGCCTGATATTTTGCTGTGGGAACGCCATGTTTAAACATAAACTTCTTAGAAAACTCCTTAGACCCTTCTAATTCAGCTCCATCTTTTTTTGGTCCAATTACAGGGATATCTTTGAGGGATTCATCTGCTAAGAAAAAATCATGAACTCCCTCTACCAAAGGTGCTTCAGGTCCCACAACTACCATTTGGATTTGGTTTTCTAATACCGCTTTTTTTACTGCAGGAAAATCCGTTGGATCTATCAAAATATTATTGGCTATTCTGGCTGTACCTGCATTTCCAGGAGCGACAAACAATTTTGTCAATTTTTTACTTTCTACTAGTTTTTTTGCAAACGCGTGTTCTCTTCCTCCAGAACCTAAAATAAGAATATTCATAATTTATTTACCTTTTCCTTTTATAACCACCACTACAGTGTACATGATGATTTTAATATCAGTCCACAAAGATAGGTTATCTAAATAAACTAAGTCATACCTAGCTCTAATTTTCATTTGAGCAAAAGTATCAGCATAACCAAAACGTATTTGTCCCAAAGAAGTGATTCCTGGTCTTAAAGACTGCAATGCCGAATATTGAGGAATTTCTTCAATGATATTGTCTAAAAATTGTTGTCTTTCTGGTCTTGGACCTACAATACTCATGCTTCCTAGTAAAACATTAAGGAATTGAGGGAATTCATCAATTCTATACTTACGGAGTGTTTTTCCCATTTTCGTAATCCTAAACGTTTCTTCTGCGGACAGTAGTGGATCATTTACGGGAGGATACCCTTTCATCGTTCTAAACTTAAAAATAGAAAAAGGCTTTCCTTCTCTACCGACTCTTTCTTGAAAAAAGAATGGTCTTTCTCCTGTCGTCATAAAAATCAATAATGCAATTAAAGGGATCAACCAAATTAAAATTGAAACCAGAACAAAAAGAGAAAATAGAATGTCAAATATTCGTTTTAACATGAGTAAAATTTCTAATGAATATTCAAATTTAATTTTTTGAATTGACTTTAACCCTAATTGNTAAATAAAATACAGTTAGATCAAGAGGAATTGCTGAAAGNCGATGTCAATTTATTTAAACCGATAAATGAATTATAAGTCATTCCTGATTGTAGAGATCCGTACAAACTTTTTTCAAAACTTAGGGTGGGAAGAAAAAGAATTGAATTTCACAAACAATTTTTTAAACATCATCTCCAATTCATGATACGCAGGCTTTTTATTTCCCATGTAAATAAACATGATGTTATAGCCGATTTTATGACATCCTAAAAACTCATGTTGGTGTAACCGATAAACCTCCCTAAGTAGTCTTTTAATTCTATTTCTATCGACAGCAAGCTTAAAGTTTCGCTTTGGAACCGAGAAGGCTACTTTTGTTTGAGTGTCATCGTGCTTTGTAGGTAAGTAAATCATTTTTATAGGAAAGCTTTTTACAGATTTCCCTTCTGTAAACAATTGTGATATTGCCTTTCTGCTTTTTAGTTTTTGATTTTTCCCTAATGTGAATTTCATAGAATGCAAAAATAAGTAAACTCCTGTTCACAAACTGCCTTTTAGAATGAATATGCTATGGCAGCAGATAAATTTCGTCCAGGAGCACTGATAGCAGACGCAAATTCTTTGTAATGAATATCTAAAATATTCTGAATCTGAAACTGGAGTCTTACATTTTTGTTGTAGCGAAAATTACTATTAAAATTTAAAATCGCCCAATTGGGTGTTCCTTCTTCATTAGGGGTTTCTTGAAGATTGTCAATACCTTCAGTAAGATTATAGCTCTCAAGTGTTTTTTCCAGTGAAAACCTGTAGTCAAAAGAAACATCAAACCACCTTTTATAAATCCCCAAAGAAACATTTCCAAACAAAGGTGGTATAGAAGACAGAGGCTCCTGATTGTGATAAGAGTTCCCTTTTGTATAGGTAACTCCTCCATAGGTTTTAACATCTTTTACACATTCCCACTTGGCATTAAAAGTAGCTCCATAAATGATTGCCTTCCCCAGATTTGTGTTGGCTAAGATATCTTGATCCTCAAAAACATGACCATCATAGCGTATAGCTGATCCAAATTCTGAGGAAGGTTTTCTTCCTATATAATGATTCAAAAGCGTATAATAAATATTGCTTTCTAAATACATCTTACTTCTAGGTAGTTTTTTTGTTATTCCAATTTCTGCACTGTATAAATGTTCGGGCTGTAAACGCGTATTAGGAACTGTTAATTTACCAGATTTTTCCCTTATTTTTCCAATATCATCTACATTAGGTGTTCTAAACCCTTTAGAAAAAACAATGCTTATTTTATCCGTTGGATAAGGTTTAAAGATGTATCCTAAGGAACCTGTAAAAGCNCTATTATTTAACACTAATTTTTGATTTAAAACAGGAGATAAACTTTTATCCCACTGTGCTTGCAACAGTGTTGAAGTCAACCTTACTCCAAGATTTAGAATATGCTTTTTACTTAACTCTTGTTTAAATGAAGTGTAAATTGCAGCACTACTGTAACTACTTCCTCTATCTGGATAACGAGTACTAATATTTGTATTGATTTCTGCTCCCTCAACTTTATTCCCTGAAATGAGCAAAATCTCTCCTTTTGCGACAGAATTTACATTGTTATGCACCAACTCTAAACCATAAAACAATTTGTTCTGTTTTTTACTACCTAGTGGAATAAAAAAATCTCCATTTAAAGAATAAACATCAACTTCCTCAAATCGTGAGTTCCTGTCTAAGGAACCAAAATTTCGTTGTACCCTAGATTCTAAAATATTCTGATAAGCCAACGTCAGAGTTCCATTTTTCAAGATTGATTTATAGTCTCTAAATTTGGCTTGGGCAGAAATCAACAGTCTTTGCTGTGGCCCATAATACCATTCTGAAAATCTAAGGTCCCCATCTTTAATAAGATTCATTTTACCAAAATTTGGAACATCATTCGTGGTGCTAAACTGGCCGTTGATTACAAGATTAACGTTTTGATGTATCGGAAGCATTATTTTCTGTAAAACATCCAATTGATGGTATCCCGTGTTCCTTTGGATATTAGGATTGGTGTTAAGAGTGCTGTAGGGGTAATACTTTTCTTTTGTGTTCTGAGAATATTGATAAATCTTTCCCCATTCTTTATACCCGTGGGTTCTGTTTTTACCCATCTTTAAATCTCCAAAATCGCTGTAGGATACGTTGGTAAAAGACGCCCATTTCTGATTTGAAACCTCTGAACTAAAATTCGTACTGTGTTCATTATTTACCGTACTGTGCCTGTAAAATAGTTTTGAATTGATCTTCTTGTTTTTACTGTACTTTAAATTCTTTGTGTAATAATGAACAACCCCTCCTAAAGCATCCGAACCATAAGTAACAGAAGCTGGACCAAACACAACTTCTGTTCGTTCTAAAGCAAAGGGACTTACTGTTATTGAATTTTGTAAATGTCCGTTTCGGTATATTGCGTTGTTCATCCTTACTCCATCTACAACTAAAAGAACTCTATTTGACTCCATTCCTCTAATCACTGGAGAACCCCCTCCTAACTGCGATTTCTGGACCCTTATCCCTGATATATTTGCCAATAAATCTGCTGAGGTTTGGGGCGAGATATAATCAATTTCTTTTTGGGTAACTATTTCTATTCTTTCAGGTATTTTATGCTTTTTTTCCGCTGTCCTAGATATCGACAACACAACACTTTCCAAACCCTCTGAATTTGGTTCTAAATAAATAGAACCTTCTATATTTTTAATTTTTATCTGTAGATCGTTGTAGTTTTGATGTTTTAAAATTAGAACTGATTTTTTATTTAAGTCCTTAAAAAAAACCAAACCCAGTGTGTTGGTCCATTTTTTCTTTCTAGAAAAAACTTCCTGCACCTCAACTCCTTCTATTTCCTCTTGAGTATACGCGTCTAATACACTAATCTGCTGTGAATATGAGATCAGTGAGAAACAACACAAAAAGAAAAACAACCTAAACATTATTCTAATATTTTTGAAAGGACCTCTAAAGACTTCGGTCGCCTAAAAGAAGACAAATGCAATTCATAATATTTTAGCAAAACATCTAAAACAACAGTTCTTTGATGTTTACTAAACAACTTGACCTCTAACTTATCAAATTTTATGCCTAACGCCTTGTTAAAGAGAATTAACGTGTCTCCTTGAATTACATTTACTCCATTTCCAGTAATATACTTTCCTTCTTTGAGATCAAAAAAAGGAAGTATTTCTTGACTTGTTGTATCGGGATAAAATCCCAAGCATTTCGTCAATTGAATTAAAAAAGCCAAATGAAAATTTGCCACTTGGTCATGAAGATCTAACCAAACAATCGTGTTTTCTAAAAAATCGAATAAAACGTCATTTTCCCCTTTTTCTTCTCCTAATACAGAACTTAAAAACTCTGATAAAAAAAAGACTATAGACTGTTTTATAAAATCTACATGTAAGGTTGTGAATGGGTGTAATGTTCTTGCTTCGGAAATACTATTTAATGCCCCTTTACTATTGTGAGATGCTTGTATTTGAAGAACTGAAAGAGGAAGAAAAGAAGATTTGTTGACCTTCCCTTTTTTTCTTTTCAATATAGACTGTAATAAATATGATTTTAATCCGTCTTGCTGCGTATAACACTTTACAATAAGACCGCTATCGCCGTATTTTAGCGCACTAATAACTATTGCTTTGGTATGTATTTGCATTAGTTTACGATCGCAATTTTAGTTGATGTTGTTTCTGACCCGTCAGCGCTTGAGAGCAAAACAACATAAATACCGGATACAACAGTATTCCCCCTCAAATTGGTTTTGTCCCATACGACCTTCCCTCCAAAGTTTCCACTGTAACTGTTGACGTTTTTCTCATACACTAGCTTCCCAGACATATCTATTATTTTAACGTTGGTCCCTTCTGGAATACCATTTCCATCTTTAGCAACAATTGTTATTATTTCGTGGCCTGGCTTATTTTTGATAGCAGGATTAGGATAGCCAATTACAGGAGTTATATTCGAACCAAAAGGTTCATTTTTACTATCATAAGACAATACCCCTTTATTGGTCACCATATAAATTTCTCCTGTAGTCTTATCAAGCTCCAAGTCAATCACGATATCTTCTGGTAAAGGTGAGTTTGATGTATTAAAAATGTTATATGTCGTTTGAGCATCTGACGAGGTTTGAATCACTCCTGCTCCTTGTGTAGCAAACCATTTATTCCCTGCCAAGTCAATAATAATGTCATTAACTTGAATGTCTCCTAAAAATTCTCTAGCAACTCCATTTTCTTCAATAATTAAAGTCTTTACAGGTCTTTTTGTTTCCTTAAATAAATTTTCATAGTCATCAAAAACAACTAAGCCCAGAGCGGTTCCAATCCATATTCTATTATTTTCATCCGAAACAACTGCATATACATAATTTGATGGCAATTGACCTTGATGAGCAGAATTGTCTAAAATTGCTATATTTCTGTCTGTTTCATTTTCAATTGGATTGGCGTCAAAAGCGAATATTCCTGTTCTGGCAGTAGCTGCAAATACATTATTGTTCTGATCAACAGACATTTTATTAAACCCCCTAACAATACCTTCGCTACCTTCAATATCAGGAAAAGGAATTGAGGACTCCCATCTATCCGCTCCCGTTTTCGCACCATTATAAGATGAAAAAAAGAGGTTGTCTTTTGCTCTAGAGTTCGCTGTCCAAATAATATTATTGTTGTCTACAATCATATTCCCAACAAAAGCTTCTCCAACAGATAAATGCCCTGGTAAAATATTGTATGTGTTTTCTCTTTCCCATCGATTCACAAACTTAAAATCAACCAACTCTGTAACCCCGTCTCTTAAACTAGCAATCAGGGTTTTAGAATTATCAAAAGGATCTATAAGAACTTTTAAATAATCTTTTTTACTTCCTATCTCATTATTGCTCAAATACTGCCACTCACCATCGACTAAACAATCTACACCTCTATATTTATTTAACCCATTATAAGTAAGATTGTGCCCTCCATAAGTAACCCATACTTGATCTTCTGCTATTGAAATACTAAAGACATCGTTAGCAGAAGGACCATTCGGATGGATTTCTGTATAGTTGACCTTATCTGTTAAAGCAGTCTTCAAAACACCAAACTCACTAGTATTTACAAAAAGATTTTCCTCATAAACTATAGCTTTGGTTGTGGTAAAACTGTAATCTTGGGCATCCGCAAAAACGATTTGATTTGTTTTGGTGAACAACTCATTTTCATACAGCACTATCTTGTTCGATAAAGTAACCATCAAATCATTAGTCGTTTTTTGTTTATTTATTTCTAAAATGTTTTGGGACTCTGTAATAATAGCTGATGCTGGATTGGCTGACTTAAAGACACTTGATCCTTTTGTGAAATAAACCTCATCCCCTAAGTTTAATAAATTGGTAATATTTCCCGAAGTAACGAGATCCCAGTTCTCAATGTCAACAGGATTCAAAGACAAATCAATTTTATACAAGCCGTTTGTCGTTCCTACATAAAGCATATCATCATGGTATACCATTTCATTTACAACGCTAGCATTACCCGTGTTACTCAATTTATATGTGTCTCCAAATTCTAGCTTCTCAACATCCAACTGAACAATCCCAAAATCCCCATAAACATAAGACTGTTTTTGATGGCTATAGACTCCATTAACTATTTTGTTAACTANTATAAGGTTGTCTCTTATCCCTGTGATTGGATAAACATTATGCTCTTGCGAAATAATTTCTATTAATCCGTTTTCATAACCAATGATAATATTTCCCGAATACTCATCAAAAGAGATACTCGAAGTTGTGGTTCCTGACAAACCATTTACAGATGAAAATTTCTGAGTTTTTTTGGTTTCAGTATCATAGGTAAACATTGCGTTATTAGAGATGGCGTATAATCTGCTCTCCCCAATAACAAAATCCTTTACATTGTTGTAAGAATAGAAATCACGCCACTGATCTGTATAATCTGTTTGGCCAAAGACAACCTGAATAAACATCAACAGATATAAATAAATATATTTCATCATTCAAAAAAGTTAATAGGCAAAAATTATAATTTCAGAGTTATGGTTTGTTTATAAATATACTTTTATTTGGAGTATAATCAAAGGATTGAACTTCTATAAGACTTAAGACACTGTGGTATAAAAAATCAGTGGATACCTCACGATTAAGGTTTTGTATTAAGCCGTCTAATTTTTGTGGAGAGTTCTTTTTAAACTTTTTCGAGCTCCATATAATTCCAGCTGGATTTTTGCTGGCCTCATGATCTTGACCGTGCAACCACTTATCGTCTTCTCCCAATATTTCTCCATGATCGGACAAGTAAATCAAAATGGTCTCCTCTTCCTTTTCTTCCAAAAAAGTAATCATTTCGTTTAAAAAATAATCTAAATAGACAATCGTATTGTCATAAGAATTGATCAGCTCTTCTTCAGAGCTTGAAGGTAGGTATTTTGTTTTAACTACGGGTGTAAATTTTTTAAACTCCTCAGAATATCTACTCTCATACCACCAATGGCTGCCAATCATATGGAGGGTGTAAAAGTTAGCTTGGTTTTCTTGATACTGCTCCTTAAAGGTATTGATCAACTCCGTGTCATATTTTTTATGATAACTCAACACCGAGTGCTCCACATCAATAAGACTTACACTCTTGTTCTGGTAAATTAAATCTCTATAACTTTTTTCTGGAGTCTGGTTCCCAATCCAAACAGTATTATAATTGGCCTTGTTTAAAACTGAATATAAAGAATAAATACTTTGATCTTGTGTATCATTAATGCTTTGGCTGGTTAAAATTTGAGGAACACTTTTGGCGGTATATGTGTTGGGTGTATAAATATTTTTCAATGAATAGACATCTTTCCTTAACGAAAGTAAAGGATTTGTTGCTCTAGGATAGCCATTTAACTGNATGTTTTTTGCTCTGACAGATTCTCCTAAAACAAATACAATATTCATCTTGTTCTTTGAAAACAAATTCTCTGAGACCTCNTTGAGTTGTATGGGTTTTTGATTAAAATATTCTTTGGTTTTGTCAAAGAATACATAGGGCATTCTTCTCTTAAAAACACCATACTTTTTTTGTTCTGATAGAAAGAAGAGAACTATCGCTAACAAGGAAAAAACCAAACCCTTATACCTTTTTTTGAAGTCCCAATGAACCTTAGTTTGAAAAACTAAAATACTGTATAGCACTAAAAAAATCAGAAAGAAGTACAAAACCAAAGGGGTGGATACCAAATCAAAAAAAATATCGGGTTTAGATTCTAAAGAGATCTGTATTAAATCCACTGATATGGTAATATCCATCGTATATACCCAAAAAGAAACAAGTGATGACAATATAAATAGTATACTGAAACCAACTTTAAATAAATACTTGTTTAACGTTAAAAGATAAGTGAATCCGTATAATGTTATTTGTAACAATAAAAAATGAACGGTGTATATAGCATATTCTTTGGCTGATGCTAATGGTAAGTGTACATACGAAGGTAGGCTTACAAAAATAGCCACACACAAATTTACGTAAAGCTGAAACCAAATTTTGTTATCTATTTTTTGTAAGAGCATTCTGCAGTAAAAAGGTAATTAGTTGATCTATTAACAAAGTTATTTTTAAGTTCTATTAAATCAAAATATAAACTCCTAACAAGATAGATTAAAACATTTGTTACGGACAAGCCCTAAACTAAACTTTACAATCTATTCTTACAGGTATTTTCGTTAACTTTACTCGTGTATGGTAAACCTAAATATTTTTTATGAATTACACTGAAATTGAACGCAAATTTTTAATTAATGATTTGACTTTCATAAAAGAAAGTTTTGATAGCCATCTTATAGAACAAGGATACTTAAACTCAAACAAAAATCGATCTGTTCGGGTAAGAATAAAAAACAATCAAGGATTTTTAACCATAAAAGGAAGTTCTAATAAATCAGGGACTACCCGATTTGAATGGGAAAAGAAAATTTCTATTGACGAAGCAACTCGTTTATTAGCAATCTGTGAACCCGGAGCAATACGCAAAACAAGGTATCTTGTAAAATATAAACATCATACTTTTGAAGTTGATGTTTTTGAAGGGGATAACAAAGGACTAATTGTTGGAGAAATTGAGCTGTCCTCAGAAAAGGAATCTTTTGAAAAACCAAAGTGGCTGGGCGAAGAAGTAACCGGAGATATAAAATACTACAATTCTCAATTGAGCAAAAACCCATATAAAAATTGGTGATTGCCTCACAGAAAATAAATTAGACTCACAGCAACATATATTTTTACGAAAGTGTATTTTTGCTCAAAACATTATTTTTTAAATTAAATGGCAAGAATTTTAACCGGTGTACAAAGTACAGGAACTCCTCATTTAGGGAATTTGTTGGGTGCAATTATCCCCGCAATTGAAATGGCAAATGATCCCGAAAACGAATCTTTTCTATTTATCGCAAATTTGCATTCTCTAACACAAATTAAAAACAGCGAGACCCTAAAGCAAAACACTTATAGCACTGCCGCCGCATGGCTAGCTTTTGGCTTAGATGTTCACAAAACCGTATTTTACAAACAAAGCGATGTTCCTCAAACGACCGAATTGACTTGGTATTTAAACTGTTATTTCCCGTATCAAAGGTTAACTTTAGCTCATTCTTTTAAAGACAAAGCAGATCGTTTAGAAGATGTAAATGCTGGTTTATTTGATTATCCTATGCTAATGGCAGCCGATATTTTGTTGTATGATGCAGAAATTGTCCCCGTTGGAAAAGATCAATTGCAGCATTTGGAAATTACACGAGATGTCGCCAATAGATTTAACCATCAAATGGGAGATACATTTGTGCTGCCAACTGCTAAAATTCAAGAATCTAGCCAATATGTTCCTGGAACTAATGGAGGAAAAATGAGTAAATCTCAAGGGAATATCATTGATGTTTTTTTAGAGGATAAAAAATTACGAAAGCAGGTCATGAAAATAGAAACTGACAGTACTCCTCTTGAAGATCCTAAAAACCCTGAAACCTGTAATTTATTCGCGCTTTACAAGATCCTAGCTACTGATAAACAAATTGAACAAATGAGATCAAATTATGAAGGTGGAAACTACGGATATGGCCACGCCAAACAAGCCTTCTATGAATTGTTGCTTGATACTTTTTCTGAACAGCGCAGTAAGTATAACTATTACATGAAAAATTTACACGAGATTGACAAAGCACTAGCCATTGGTGCTAATAAAGCCCAAGCTGTTGCCAATTCGGTATTAGAAAGAGTAAGATCTAAAATAGGTTATTAAAAAGAAAAAGGCACTTTGTAAAGTGCCTTTTTCTTTTTAATGATGCTTGTTAGGGCGCAGGATTCGGTTGTAATTTTTGAATTTCATCAATTTTAACAAGCACTTCTTCTGACAAATNAATTTCTATAGAACCAATGTTTTCCTGTAACTGATTCATTTTGGTTGCTCCAATGATGTTTGCAGTAACCCAGGGTTGTTGATTGACAAAAGCCAAAGCCAAGTGTGTCAAACTTAAACCTAATTCTTTTGCTAAATTTGCATATTTCTGGGTTAAAAAAGCTGACTGTTTACTATTATATCTAGAAAATTGTGGAAATTTATTTATTCTATCCTTTTCCGTGGCGTTTCCTCCCGGTAAGTATTTCCCTGACAACATCCCAAAAGCTAGAGGAGAATAAGCCAATAGTCCTACTTCTTCTCTCATACCTACCTCAGCGATACCCACTTCATAAGTTCTGCTCAGTAAAGAATACGGGTTTTGGATGGTCTTACACCTGGTCAAGTCATTGCTTACTGACTCTTGTAGGTGCCTCATTACCCCCCAAGGAGTTTCATTAGACAATCCATAATGTCGAATTTTACCTTGTTTCACCAAATCATCCATAGCAGATACAGCAACACGAATATTATCTACCCATTTTTCCTGTGCTTGATGCTTGTAATTTAATTTTCCAAAAAAATTTGTGTTCCTATCTGGCCAATGCAATTGATAAACATCTACATAATCCGTCTGTAAGCGTTTCAAGTTTTGTTCTATGGCACTGTGAATCATTTTCTTAGAAAACTGTTGAGGCTCTCTTATATATGACAAACCAGGATTAGGGCCTGTTACCTTTGTTGCAATGACCAATTCATCTCGCTTTTGATCTTTCAACCAAGTCCCTATTATTTTCTCTGTACTTCCTTGTGTTTCTTTTCTTCCAGGAACAGAATACATTTCTGCAGTATCTATGAAATTGACCCCTTTAGAAACCGCATAATTCAATTGCTCATGTGCTTCAGAGGCTGTGTTTTGTTCTCCGTACGTCATGGTTCCCAAGCAAATTTTAGAGACCTTAATATCTGTTTTTGGAATATGGGTATATTTCATATCTAACTTAGTTTTTAAATTTTAAAATTACATAAAAAAAGGCGTTTCAAAAATTTAGAAACGCCTTTTACTTTATTTGTTTTTATTCTTACAACTCCATTAAAGCTGCAATACCTGGTAATGTTTTACCTTCCATATATTCTAATAAGGCACCACCTCCCGTAGAAACGTAAGATACATCTTCTCCAAAACCTAGATTGTTTATAGCCGCAGCTGAATCTCCACCTCCGATTAATGAAAATGCGCCCTTTTCAGTAGCCTCTTTTACCGCTTTTGCGACTTCAATAGTACCTGATGCATATAATGGAATTTCAGAAACCCCCATAGGACCATTCCAAATCACAGTTTTAGACTCTTTAATAACGCTTGAGAAAAGCTCGATTGTTTTTGGTCCAATATCAAAACCTTCCCATCCTTCCGGTATTTGGCCTGTTGGAACTACTTGAGTGTTGGCATCATTAGAAAAAGCATCTCCTAATAAATTGTCTTGAGGAAATATCAATTTCACTCCTTTGGCCTTAGCTTTTCCTTCTAANTCCAAAACATAATCTAACAAATCATTTTGACACAAAGAGTTCCCAATGTTACCTCCTTTTGCTTTTACAAATGTGTATGACATACCACCACCGATGATAATATTATCCGCAACATCTAATAATTTTTCAATAATTAAAATTTTATCAGAGACCTTAGCTCCACCCATTATTGCTGTTACTGGCTTTACGCCACCTTTTAAAACTTTATCTGCATTTACCAATTCCGCTTCAATAACCAAACCTGCCAATTTATCTTTAAAAAATTGTGCAACAATTGTAGTCGATGCATGAGCACGGTGAGCAGTACCAAAAGCATCATTAACATATACATCTCCTAATTTAGATAGTTGTTCCGAAAAAGCAACATCTCCTTTTGTCTCTTCTGCAAAGAATCGTAAGTTTTCCAAAAGTAAAACCTCTCCCGGTTGCAACGTTGCTACAGCAGCTTCAGCTTGTGAACCAACAGTCGCAGGAACAAATTTGACCTCTACTCCAATAATTTCTGAAGCTTTCTTTACGATATGACGTAGAGAAAATTGATCTTCTACTCCTTTTGGGCGTCCTAAATGTGACATCAAAACAGCTGCTCCTCCATCTTTGAGAATTTTCGCTATTGTTGGTTTTGCAGCCTTTAACCTTGTTGTGTCTGTAACGTTAAAATCAGCGTCCAGGGGCACGTTAAAATCTACTCTTATTAAGGCTTTTTTACCTTCAAAATTAAAATCATTGATTGTTTTCATGTGTCAAATCTAAATTGATGTGTTGCAAATATAAAGCTTGATTCTTATTCTAAGTATTGCAATGCGTGAAATTAACTAAAACGTTTTAATTAATATTAATTTATTTTGGTGATAATTAAATTGTAAATTTGAAGTTGACTTTACAGGTTAAAATGTTATGCTATTTAATCAAATTATTGGACAACAACATATTATCAATCACCTAAAAAGGTCNGCTGACCATGANAGGATTGCTCACGCACAATTGTTTGTTGGTGCTAACGGTGTTGGTACATTAGCTTCAGCCATCGCATACGCTCAATATATCTTGTGCAATCATAATGAGACCTGCGACGCAAGGGTTGCAAAACTACAACACCCTGATTTACATTTTGCCTTTCCAACAGCAGTAAACGACAATGTAAAAAAACATCCAGTTAGTAAACTATTTTTAAAGGATTGGAGAATTTTTGTTAAAGAAAATCCTTACGGAAGCTTGTTCCAATGGTATCAACGTTTAGGAATAGAAAACAAACAAGGCCAAATAGGTGTCGACGAGGCCGAAGAGATTGTAAATGCAATTAAACTAAAATCATACGAGGGTGGCTACAAAATTATGATTATTTGGATGGCAGAAAAAATGAACAATGCCGCTGCAAATAAACTATTAAAATTACTAGAGGAACCCCCTGCTAAAACCATTTTCTTACTGATCGTAGAAAAACCAGAATTACTAATCAACACTATTTTATCCCGTTGTCAAATCTTAGAATTTCCTTTGTTAAGTGATGAAAATATTACGGAGGCACTTATAGATCGTGAGAATTCTTTTCCTGCTGAGGCAAAAAAAATTGCTTACAGTGCTGAAGGCAGTTATCAAAAAGCTCTAGAACTCTTAAAAAGTGAAGGAAACGATAAAGAATATGAACAACTTTTTATCACGTGGGTACGTGCCGCTTTTAAAGCTAAAGGAAACCCAACGGTGATTCAAGACCTGATTGGATGGTCAGAAATGATTGGAAAAATGGGTCGTGAAAAACAAAAACAATTTTTAAATTTTTGCCTTCAGTTTTTTAGACAGGCATTGTTATATAACTATGGTGCAAAAGATTTGGTTTTTTACAATAGCCAAACTGATGGATTTAGCCTTAAGAAGTTTGCTCCTTTTATACATAGTGGAAATATAGAAGCCATCAATGCTGAACTAAACGATACCATTTACCATATAGAAAGAAATGGTAATGCAAAACTAATCCTCTTAGACACTTCTATAAAGCTGACTAGATTGTTGCACTCGAAAGAACAAGAAACCACTCCATAGCCCAATCTGGACTTCTAGACGTACAACAATCCTCATCAAAAACTTAACAAATCAAGAAGTAAATAAGACCCTCAATGATACTTACTATACAGTGTTTTCTTTTTATATCTTTTGGATATTCTTTATTTGAAAAATTAAAGGACAAACAAGGGTACTCCTTGTTTTTGGCTCATCACCTAAAGCTTGAAAAATCAGCAAAATACTTTTGGTGGCTATTGGTCATACTAAACACAATGGTGACATTAACATTACTTATGGGAATGCTATCTCCGTTGATCCCAATTGCCTTCTCCTTTAAAATTACTGCTTGTACCATTTTGATACTTCTGTTTGGTCAAAGAATAGCGAACGATTATCAAGGAGCCGCAAACTTGGGGATCTATATGGCCTTGACAATTATAGGTTGGTATTTAGAAACTTGTTGAAATCAAAAATTTTACTTTGACCCTGTCTGAAATGAGGGCGTTTAAAAACTAAAATGATCTATTTGAACTTACTAACCACTATACAAGAAAAAAGAAAATCTATCGTAATCTTTACCCTAAGCATGATGGCTTTCAAATCTTCTGGACAAACTGCTTCTGAACAGAATCAAACTGATTTTCACACTTGGACTTCTATTGGTGTCATCCATAAATTAAACGAGAAATGGGACTTTAAATTAGAAGAACAACTCCGTTTAAAAGAAAATTCTATGACCATAAACCAATCTTTTACAGATATAAATATTGGTCACACGCTACTTCAAAATTTTAAATTGAATGTTGGATCGAGGTTCATTAACGAAAACGTAGGACCTAAAAAAGAAGATAAAAAATATTTTAGATTTAACNTTGATGGAAATTTAACCCATAAAATCTACAAATTCTCTCTCAATAACAGACTACGATACCAAAACTTAAATGAATTTGGTAATACAAACTTCTCAATAAGGCACGCAAGACTAGAAACATCCTTGGCTTATGATCTAAGAAAATGGAAATCTATGCCAAAGGTTTCTGGTGAAATTTTTAAACGCTATATAAACAACGAAACTGGTCAATACGAAAAATACAGACTAACGTTTGAGACAGAGTTTAAAATAAAAAAAACAGGAACATGCGCGTTCTTCTATAGAGTTGATAAAGGGATAGCCAACAAAAAAACAATACAAATTTTAGGAACAAAATTTTATGTAAGAATTTAAAAGCAATAACCCGAACAAAACGATAAGAACGCAAAATACATTACTATAATCAAAACCTATTTAAAAATGATTTCTCATAGCAAAACACAGAAAAAAACAAACCTAAAGGAGACGCGCTAAGTGAGTTACACAGAAAAGAACACACACAACAGCGAGACATCTTTTTAAATCGCTTAAAACAGATTTAAATACCGTTTTACATATTTTTAAGGACATAAATGAGTGAAGAATACTCTCCAGTTCTTTTAGCTTTAAGATTAGACTTTACCCCACGGTAAATAGCTTTGAAAAAATTCTTCTTCCCGTTTTTGTATTGTTCACTCAAAAGAGACACATAAAAAGCATCAAATTTCATTGGAACAGTTTTTACAACCTTCATGAATTCGGTTGAAAACAATCGGTGAATAGCTGTTTGGGAAAAGTGCCACAAATGCCTTGGAACATCAAATCCTGCCCAGTGCTCTTGGTAAAATTCGGCATCATAACTTTTATAATTAGGAGCAGCGATGACCAAAACTCCACCCGGCTTCAACAGCTGCTTTAGCCTATAGATATATTTGTCTAGGTCATGAACATGTTCCAGTACGTGCCACATCGTAATTACATCAAATTGATATGTTTTATGTTCAGGTGTATAATCTTCCTTAAACTTTAAAACTTCATCCTCAACATTCTTCAACTCGTACTCTGAGTGATGATACAACTTCGTCTGTTTGTAACTTTGTTTGTAGTCAAAATCTTTCACCTCCCCAGCAAAATCATCTTCAAAAAAAGCATGAACATCAGAATAGACATAAGTATCTTTCCTGAGCTTTGCCAACGCTTTATTTCTCGCTTTTTCTGAGGGCTCAATACCAGTAACATTCCAACCTGCTTGTTGACACACATTCAAAAAATCTCCTGTTCCGCAGCCAATATCTAAAATCGTTTTTTCTTGAATATCAAATGCATCTAACATTTCTAGCTTGTGATTCAATGTGATTTTTTTCACGAAACCATAAACCCTATCCGTAATTGATCTTTTACGATCAGTATGTGAAATGTAATCTTCCGTGTCGTAATATTTTGCTAAATCTTCTTTATTAGGTCTTGGATTGGTGACCAACAAGTCAATTCGATCATCTAACAACAATTCGAATGTTTCTTTTGAAACTGAAAAATCTTTCGTTTTTAAATACTTTTCTAAAGCCATAGGATATACTTATCACAAGTTTTTATTACATAAAAGCAAGTCCACTTGCTTAAACTATGTTTTCAATTGTTCCACGTGGAACTTTATATTTATCTTCCCATATAAACCAACAAAACGGAAACGTCAGAGGGTGATACGCCGCTGATTCTACTAGCCTGAGATATGGTTATGGGTTGAATTTTTGTTAATTTCTGACGAGCTTCGATAGATAAAGATTTGACTTTGTGATAATCAAAAGCTTTTGGAATAGAGATGTTTTCAAGGCGCTGTAACTTGTCTGCATTGTTCTTTTCTTTTTCTATATAGCCTGCATATTTTACTTTTACTTCTGCTTGCTCAACAGCATCGTTGTCAATATGATGCTGCTTAACAAAATCTGCAACGCCAGGGAAGTTTATGACATCTTTAAAATCAATCTGAGGACGCGATGCTATTTTAAACATTTTAACAGACTGTTTGACAACAGCTGAATTTTTAGAAATCAAAACAGGATTAACATCCTCTGGTTTGATACTTGTCTCATGTAAAAATTTAACCAAAAGATCAGAATGTAAAACTTTCTGGTTTACCCTTCGCAAGCGTTCGTCAGAAGCCAATCCAATGGCATTAGACAAAGGAGTCAATCTAATATCAGCGTTATCTTGACGGAGCAAAGTTCTATACTCTGCTCGAGAAGTAAACATTCTGTAAGGCTCTTCTGTACCTTTAGTAATCAGGTCGTCAATCAATACACCAATATAAGCTTCGTCTCTTTTTAGTATGAAAGGTGGTCTGTCTTGTACTTTTAGGGCTGCGTTGATTCCAGCCATCAAACCCTGAGCACCTGCCTCTTCATAGCCAGTAGTTCCATTAATTTGACCAGCAAAAAATAGGTTGTCAACCAGTTTTGTTTCTAGCGAATGACGTAACTGTGTGGGTTGGAAAAAATCATATTCTATGGCGTAACCGTAGCGTAAAAACTTAACCTTCTCAAATCCTGCAACTTTGCGTAAAGCCATATCTTGAACATCTTCAGGTAATGAAGTTGAAAAGCCGTTAACATAAATTTCTACAGTGTCCCACCCTTCAGGTTCGACAAAAATCTGATGTCTGTCTTTTGAAGCAAATCTATCTATTTTATCCTCTATGGAAGGACAATACCTTGGCCCTGTTGACTGTATCCTTCCGTTGAACATAGGAGATCTGTCAAAACCTGACCTTAACAAATCGTGTACTTCTTGGGAAGTATAACTCATGTAACAAGATTTCTGAGTGGTCAGATTTTGAGTAGTAGGTAGATATGAAAACTTTTCAGGATGCTCATCTCCTGGTTGCTCAATCATTTTGGTAAAATCTAATGAACGAGCGTCTACCCTAGGNGGTGTTCCTGTCTTCATTCTTCCGGACTCAAAACCAGCTTTAACAAGATCTTCCGTGATACCCGTGGAAGCACTTTCTCCAGACCTTCCACCACCAAACGATTTCTCTCCTATATGAATCAAACCGTTTAGGAAAGTACCCGCAGTAATCACAACAGACTTGGCTTTGATAATAAAACCTAATCCTGTTTTGACNCCTTTGATCACACCATCTTCGATGACAAGACCTTTNATCGTATCTTGATAAAAGTCCAAATTATCTGTTTGTTCTAACATGAGTCTCCATTCTTCAGCAAAACGCATTCTATCTGATTGCGCCCTAGGACTCCACATGGCCGGACCCTTAGATTTGTTTAACATCTTAAACTGTATCGCTGTTTTATCAGTAACNATACCACTATAACCTCCTAAAGCATCTATCTCTCGTACAATTTGACCTTTAGCAATCCCTCCCATTGCAGGATTACAACTCATCTGAGCGATGTTCTGTAAACTCATGGTGACCAATAGGGTTTTAGAGCCCATGTTAGCAGCAGCGGCAGCAGCTTCTGAACCCGCATGGCCAGCTCCAACCACAATAACATCATAAGTATCAGTAAATAAACTCATAGTATATCTTTATAAAAACATTTAACTTGTCAGTGTTCCACGTGGAACTTATGTTAAGACAAAAGAAACATATATTGTTCTTCTTTTTTTCTCATCATCACCGCGTCACTAGTGGTTTTATCTTTGTATCCACAGTAATGAAGTATTCCATGTATGACAACCCTTGGCAACTCCAAATCAAAAGAAATGTTTAAATCATTTGCATTGTCTTTAACTCTTTCTATAGAAATAAATACGTCACCAGAAATCAACTTACCAATGGAATAATCAAAACTAATAATATCCGTTAAGGTATCATGAGCTAAAAACTCAACGTTAAGTTGATGAAGATACGCATCATCACAAAAAATATAGTTGATTTCACCAACTTCAAAACCTTCATTTAAGATTGCATTAGTAATCCACTTAGAGTAAAANTCTTCGTTAACAAGCTTAAAATCAGACTCATAGTTAAAAATAATCATATCTAGTATTTAACAATACAAAGGTAGTAAAAAGGATGATAGATTGAAACAGAATAAAATAAAGTATAAACAATTAAAAAAATTGATAGATAAAGTATATTTGCTCTTTAATACCATAAAATTCAAAACCATGGAAAAGGTACGTGTAAGATTTGCACCAAGTCCAACAGGACCATTACATATTGGAGGGGTTAGAACCGCGTTATTTAATTATTTATTTGCCAAAAAACACAATGGTGATTTTATACTGAGAATTGAAGATACAGACCAGACCAGGTTTGTAGAAAACGCTGAAGGCTANATAAAAGATGCCCTAGCGTGGTGTGGAATTCCATATAATGAAGGACCTGACAAAAACGAAAAATATGGTCCATACCGTCAATCTGAAAGAAAACATATCTATAAAAAATACGCTGATGCATTGGTTGCTAGTGGACAAGCCTACTATGCCTTTGATACAAGTGAGGAGCTGAACGCGTTGAGATCAACTGCAGAAGCAGAAAAAACAGTATTTGTTTACAACAACAAAACACGAGACACATTAAACAACTCATTACAACTTTCAAAGGAGGCGATAGAGAAGAAACTAGATACTGGTGAAAAATATGTCATTAGATTTAAAACTCCTAAAAATCAAAAACTAATCATGGATGATATGATCCGTGGGGAAATCGTTGTAGACACAAATACGTTAGACGATAAAATACTCTTTAAATCAGATGGTTTACCAACCTACCATTTGGCAAATATTGTTGACGATCACTTGATGGAAATCAGTCATGTCATCCGTGGGGAAGAATGGCTACCTTCTTTACCCCTTCACACTTTGCTGTATGAAGCGTTGGGTTGGATCACCCCTAAATTTGCTCACCTTCCATTAATTTTAAAACCTGTAGGGAAAGGAAAACTGAGCAAAAGAGATGGGGACAAGCTAGGCTTTCCTGTGTTTCCATTAAACTATACCAACAAGCAAAANAATGAGGTGTCTAGAGGATACAGAGAGGATGGGTTTTTTAGCGAGGCATTTATAAATATGCTGGCATTCTTAGGTTGGAATCCTGGAAACGAAAAAGAGATATTCTCATTAGAGGAATTGACAAAAGAATTTAGNCTTGAAAGAGTTTCTAAATCTGGAGCTAAGTTTAGTCCAGAAAAAACAAATTGGTTTAACCAACAGTNCATGCAATGTTTACCATTAGAAAAAATTGTAAACGAATTTAAACTACTGTTTGAAAAAAATGTAGCTGGGCATACAGATGACTATATTTCAAAAGTTATCGGTACGGTAAGAGAACGTGCGGTATTCACTAAAGATTTATGGAGCCTGTCACACTATTACTTCAAAAACCCCTCCTCTTATGATGAAAAAGCAGTTAGAAAACAATGGAAAGAAAACACTTCAGAACTCATGGAAAGTATAGTGAATCTGTTGATGGAAATAAAGGAGTTTAAAAGCGCTAACATTGAAGAAAAAACTAAGGAGTATATCAATAGTACTGGATTTGGCTTTGGGAAAATAATGCAGCCCCTTCGATTAAGTATTGTTGGTGCTATGCAGGGACCACACCTATTTGATATTATGGAAATGGTCGGTAAAGATAACTGCATATTAAGAATACAAAATGCCATTGATAAAATGAAATAAAAAACACTGTAACCAAGCCTTGAGCACCAACTCAAGGCTTTTTTATGTAAAAAAACAGTATCTTTAAATAAAATACTTCATTATGACTTCAACTTATATCATCATTACAATCATTACCCTTATAGGGATTCTGGGTATATTTACTGTACAACAACAAACCACTGCCATTGTAGAAAGGTTTGGAAAATTTGTAGGGACAAGACAGGCGGGACTTAATTTTAAAATTCCTTTGATCGATAAAATAGCAGGAAGAGTAAGTTTAAAAATTCAACAATTAGATGTTTTGGTAGAAACGAAAACTAAAGACGATGTTTTCGTTCAAATGAAAATATCGGTTCAATTTCAAATCTTAAGAGAAAAAGTAAAAGATGCTTTTTATAAATTACAAAATCCTCATGATCAAATTACAGCTTATATTTTTGATGTCGTTAGAGCAGAAGTACCAAAAATGAAGTTAGATGATGTTTTTGAGAAAAAGGATGATATTGCTTTGGCTATTCAAAGAGAACTAAAAGAGGCAATGCTCAGCTATGGGTATGATATCGTTAAAGCATTAGTTACAGACATAGATCCTGATGCGCAAGTAAAAGAAGCGATGAATAGGATAAACGCTGCAGAACGTGAAAAAATAGCCGCACAATTTGAGGGAGACGCGCAAAGAATATCTATTGTGGAAAGAGCACGTGGTGAAGCAGAAAGTAAAAGATTACAGGGAAAAGGTATTGCAGATCAACGTAGAGAAATTGCTAGAGGTCTTGAGGAGTCTGTAGATGTATTAAACAATGCTGGCATCAACAGTCAAGAAGCTTCAGCTCTTATTGTGATTACCCAACACTACGACACACTTCAATCTATTGGCTCTGAAAGTAATAGTAATTTAATTTTGCTTCCTAACAACCCAAATGCAGCAAGTAGTATGTTAAACGATATGGTTACAAGTCTGGTTGCAGCAAATAAAATTCAAGAAAACTCAAATAATAAGGAGAAAGAAAAATAACACGCTATTTAACGTCTTCTGTTTAACTTAGAGTTAGAATATTTTTTGTCTATGGAATACTTATATTCCTTAACTACTTTTTTGTCTAAGAAGGGAATTTTTAATCCCAAGAACAAGTCACCACTTTTAGAATAACTAGACAAATTGGTAAATAAAGAAGAGCTTCCTAAAAAGAAATAACCCGTTCTAATTCCAATTCCAGACTTAAAAACACCAAATTCATTCAAGCTAAAAGGCATAAAAATAGATAACTTTTCTGTTTCATAACGTGGGCTAATTACAAAATTTGAAATATATTGTATCCTATTTCGAGAAGTTGAACCCAGCATATAAAACTCATAATTAGCGTTAAGATACCATTTTGTGTTTATATTATAGTCAAAATTAAACCTCGCTGTTGTGGGTAATAAATAAGTTTCTTTGGTCTTAACTGCTTTAGATATTGAAAAGTAATTCTCAATATCTAAAGTATAGTTTGAAGAAGCTAAATTGATTATAAAATTATTTGGAATATTTCTGTTTGAAACAACTTTATCGTAATTCAAATATCCAAAATCAATAATAGAAAAACCTAATTTATAAGTATACGAAGATTTACTATAATATACATTACCCCTACTATCTATTAGATTTACAGGTAAGTTTTTATCTCTCCTCTCATAAACCATACCCAGGTCTAATCCCATTCCAAAATTGGTTCCATTTTCTGAAAATGAAGTAACTACATTCCCTGAAAAATCAAGAGAGCTTTGGGTAGGGTTTGTGGGATTATAGTTAAGATTTAGATCTAAATCTTTAACGGAAACACCTGCAGTTCTTATTCCTCTTAAGAATTTTAATGTACCCCCTAGCTTTAAAAAATCTCTTGGCGAACTTTTAATAACACCCGCATACGAAACTCCAAGTTCTGCCCAATAAAACCCTTCGGAGCTGTGATCATATTCCAGGTCAAAATCATCAACAAATTTGATAGCTTCGGACAAAGTTGCCGTGCTTAAATCTAACTTTTTTTTATCAATAGCAACATCGCTAATTAATTTGGTGTTTATATTGAGTGCTTGACTAGAAAACCTAAGACTTGTGGTAACTGCAATTGCATTGTTATGATTTATAGACCACAAAAAAGAGGGTCCTAAGAGAGATCCGCTAGCATAAAAATTATTGCGATTGGATGTGATATTTCTATAAATATATTTTGATGGATTTTGCAGACCATAGGTAGAATTAGGTAAAGTGGTTTCTTTATAATTGATATAATTTGGAATGATGTCTTTTAAACCAAACTTTAAATCCCCTAAAACTTTAAAAGGGTATGCGGAGTAATTATTGTTATCCGCATGAATACTTGTCGTAATGATATTAAAATCAAACTTATATTGAGTGTCGAGTATATTGGCTGGGTTATAAGAAACCGACTGTATCCCTGAATAATTGTCAATAAAACCAATTGAACTTTGGCTAAATAAAAGTTCGAAAGCAAAACAAAGAAATATAACAAGTCTATACTTCATCAGTAAAAAAGAATTATTTTTTATCTATACTGTTATAAAAGTGTGCAAAAGCTATGTACTGAATAGGAGCAATTAAAATACTTAAAAACAATAAGTTAAAATAAAGAATTATTACTGAAAAAGAAAAAAACAACAAGAAAAGATTGATATACTTTAATTCATTTCCTTTCATCATTTCTTTACTTTTTTTAAAAACCTCCATCGGCTCTAAAGATGGATATTGAACCATTATAAAAAAAGATTGTGAGAGCCAAATAGCAATTATAATTCCTGGCACAATAAAAAGTAAACCTCCCAACACAATAAAAACTAAAGACAATAAAAAAACACCTAAAGCATTTTTAAAAGAAATAAAACCGCTAAAAATTTCTTCTGTTTTTATTAATTTTTGCTGGGTTATAAGTAGAGTAGTTCTTGATAAAATTGTCCTTAAAGGTCCAGACAAGATCAAGAAAAATAAAAGACCGACAGTTTTATCAAAAATAAAAACACTCGGTAGTAAATTTAAAGGTAAAGAAGCAATTAATGCAACACTCCAAGACCGTTTAAAATCTTTTATCGTACGTTTTAGAATAGTTAAATTGCTCATATATGTAAATACCTATTCTTTCGAATAGGTATTTTATCTAATAAAAAAATTATTTTACTTAATCTCTTCTTTTTTATCTTCTTCTTTGGTCGCTTTTTTGAATTCTTTTATTCCGCCACCAAGACCTTTCATCAACTCAGGAATTTTTCTTCCTCCAAACAATAATAAAACGATTACAGCAATAATAATCCATTCGTTCATTCCCATTATCCCTAGGGGTAAATTTAAAACATTCATTTTAATTAAATTTTAGATCTTCGACAAAGATACAATAAAAAAAAGCAACTTTTCATGGTTCTTATTTTCGAATAACTTTACCTAGTAATGTTTTTTCATTCACGGAATTGGGCTGTCCTCTGTATATAATTTCAGCTTTAAATTTTGCAGTTGCCTCTAAAAACTCACTTACATGAATTTCTGCAAGAGAAGCGTTCGCACTGATCGTAGTCTGCTTACTTATGAATTGAAAAGCATGGTAAAAACATTTCGCTCCCACATAAATTTTTTGGCTTTCAGTAGTACCTTTTAACGTAATATTACTCCCTAACTTAAGCTTGGCTACCAAATGTTTTGTTTTTAGCCTTAAAACTGCTTTTACATTGTGATTTGCTTCTATTTCAAAAAATTCTTCATGAATAGGAGTTTTTGAATGTATCTTAACTGAATTGGTTAACTTTAGATAGCGCAAACCTGGCTCATAATAAATATGAACTTTTAAGTCATTTTTAAATTTTTTATCTAAAGAAGTAAATAGGTGAAGTTCTTGGTTCTTATTTTTAATTTGTAATTTATCAATATCACTTCCTGTAACTTCTATTTTACTATGATTTGCAGTCTCTAAAATTACCTCTATGGCACTACTTATTTTTATAGACTTAAAAGTATCTAATTTTCTAGTAATACTTTGTGAAAATATAACGTTTGAGATTAAAAAGAAAAAAATAAATCTATTCATATCAAGAACTGTAATTTTATAATCCTATCAGTTCAAATTATTCTTCTATCAAATAAAAATCTAAATGTTTACGCTCTAAATCTGCATTTTTTACTTTGATCCATACCTCATCTCCTAGCCTATAAATAGTTCCGTGTTTACGACCGACTAGTGCATATTCTTCCTGATCAAAATAAAATTGATCACTAGTAATATCTCTTGTTCTAACCATTCCTTCACATTTATTTTCCATCACTTCTACATAAATTCCCCATTCTGTTACTCCGGAAATTACCCCTTTAAAAGGGGTGCCCGTAAAATTTTGCATGTATTTGATTTGCATATATTTTATTGAATCTCGCTCTGCTCTTGTAGATAACATTTCCATCTCTGAAGAATGCTTACATTTTTCTTCGAAATTTTCTGCAGATACAGATTTTCCTTTCTCTAAATAGTGTTGTAACAAGCGATGAGCCATCACGTCAGGATATCTTCTTATTGGTGATGTAAAGTGACCGTAATAATCAAAAGCCAAACCATAATGACCTATATTTTCTGTTGTGTATTCTGCTTTACTCATCGTACGGATGGTCAGTGTTTCAATCATATTAGACTCAGCTTTACCGTGAACATCACTTAACAATTGATTTAGCGATGCAGTCGTAGATTTTCTAGATTTCACATCAATCGAATAACCAAATTTTTGAACCAAATTTCCCAAAGCTTCCAATTTATCTATATTAGGTTCATCATGAACTCTATAAATAAAAGTTTTCTTAACAGCCCCTTCTTTTGTTTTCCCTACGAATTGAGCTACTTTTTTATTAGCCAGTAACATAAATTCTTCAATCAGTTTATTAGCATCTTTAGATTCTTTGAAAAAGACTCCTATCGGAACACCGTCCTGATTTAAGTTAAATTTTGTTTCTATTTTATCAAAAGCTAGAGCTCCTGACTTCATACGTTTTCCTCTCATTATTTTAGCCAGTACATCCATTTTTAAAATAGCTTTAGCTATTTCTGGATCTACATCATATGCTTTATCAATAATAGAAATTGAGGCTGGAATCGTATGTNTTTTTGCATCTGGTTGTTCTATGATCACTTGTGCTTCCTCGTAAGCAAATCTTTTGTCTGAATAAATAACAGTCCTACCATACCATTCTTTTTTAATCTCTGCGGCCTCATTCAATTCAAAAACAGCAGAAAAAGTTAATTTCTCTTCTTCTGGCCTTAAAGAACAGGCACCATTTGATAAAATTTCTGGTAACATAGGAACAACCCTATCTACCAAATATACAGAAGTAGCTCTTTTATATGCTTCTTCATCTAAAAGTGAACCCTCTGCTACATAATGAGAAACATCGGCAATATGTATACCTATTTCATAATTTCCATTAGGTAATTTCTGAAAAGATAAGGCATCATCAAAATCTTTTGCGTCTCTAGGATCAATCGTAAAAGTCAAGACATCACGCATATCCCTACGTTTTCCTATTTCTTCTTCCGAAATAGTTAAATCTAATGCTTTAGCAGCCGCTTCAATTTCTGGTAAAAATTCATAAGGCAAGTCGTATTGCGCTAAAATGGAATGAATTTCTGTATTATGTTCTCCTGATTTTCCTAAAACTCTAGTAATTACTCCATAAGGATTTTTTGAGTCTACTGGCCAATCCGTGAGATCCGCAACAACTTTATCACCATCTTTAGCTTCACCTATTTTATCTTTAGGTATAAAAATATCATTATTCATAGCTCTATCATCAGCAACAACAAATCCAAAACGAGAACTCAATTGCAACTTTCCTACAAAACTTGTTTTTTTACGAGTTATAACTTCTACAACTTCGCCTTCCAATTTATTCTTCTGTTTTCTTTTATAGACATAAGTTTTAACAGTATCTCCATTTAAACCTCCTCCAATACTATTTTTATGAATAAAAACATCAGAATCAAAATCTTCACATATAAAGTAAGCATTTCCAGTACTCGTAACATCAAGAGTACCTACATGATAATGTTTTTCTGCGTCTAATATAAATTTACCTTTACTTTCTTCTTTTATTTTTTTTTGCGCTTTTAAAGCTTCTAGCTTTAGTAGTAACTGCTGTCTACTAGCGTGATCCTCTAACTTTAAAGCACTTGCAATCTGTTTGTAATTCAAAGGTATTCCACGCTGTTCATTCAGTAGTTTAAATATCTTACGCGTTAAATCTTTGATAACGCCACCTTTCTTTTTATAAATACTTTTCTTTTTACCTCTAGGCATATTTTATTTTTGTTTACTTCGATAAAGGTACTGCAAATACCGAATGATTTGATTAAATTGTTTTTATTTTAAAGCTTATCAACATCTTATTATATATAATATTTTCTTTTTAAAAAATTTATAAAACCTATGATGTGTTATTATTAGGTGTTTATTTATACAATAACTATTGAATCTATAATTTTGTTTTTTACTTTACTTTACTTTATGAACATGTTATCATTATTATAATATATTCATTTATAAATGATTAACTATACTTATTCACAACTGTTGATAACCGTAAAATATATTTTGTAACTAATAAATACTTTGAATTTTTATTTAATAAACAAGTAATAAACTGTTAATAACCTTTTGATTTATTTTAAAAAATAAATTTGTTTGGTATTGTATATACACTGTATTTAATTTTTTTACCAAAGAAACTAATTTACTTTACTTTTTTTAACCACAGGTTGTTAACAATTCGTTATTTTAACTAATACGTTGATTGATAATGGTTTTGATAAAAGTTATCATTCTATATGTTCATAACATAATTCAATATTAAAGACTTAAAATTTCATTATAAAAATCAAATCACTAAAATAAATATATTAGATAATGAATGAATCTAATATATTTATTTATATACCAAAGATGAATTAGAAGTTAACATTACTTTTTTTGTAAATTTGAAGAAAATAATAAATAGTCATTATGAAAATAGCTATAGGAAACGATCACGCTGGTCCAGCATATAAATCTGCGATAGTAAAATTATTAGAGCAAAAAAACATAGAAGTATTAAATTTTGGAACAGATACATTTGATAGTGTAGATTATCCAGATCATGCTCACCAAGTTGCAGCAGCAGTAGACACAAAAAAAGTAGATCTAGGAATATTAATTTGTGGGAGTGCAAATGGTGTGGCCATGACAGCTAACAAATATCAAAACGTTAGAGCTGGTTTGTGTTGGACGAAGGAAATAGTTTCTTTGGTAAAACAACACAACAATGCTAATGTACTTTGTATTCCAGCTCGATTTACTGCTATAGAGCAAGCTTTAGAAATGGTAGAAACTTTCTTAAGTACAGATTTTGAAGGTGGACGCCATCAAAATAGAGTTAATAAAATTACTTGTGTATAAATCAATTATACAATAATAACCAATAAAGTACGTAATGAAATACTGTCTTTTATCTTCATTTTAAAATAAAGAAACAGTCACTTTTTAATCTTCATAAAAAAAAGCCTCTGAATTGTTCAGAGGCTTTTTTTAAAAGTTGAATATAAATTAAGCTTCTATAGGAGTTATAGAAACATAAGATTTATTATTTCTTTTCTTTTGGAACTCTACAATTCCGTCAACTTTTGCGTGTAAAGTATGATCTTTACCCATGTAAACATTTTCACCAGGATTGTGAGTAGTACCTCTTTGACGTACTATGATGTTACCAGCCAATGCAGCTTGTCCACCAAAAATCTTTACACCTAATCGTTTCGATTCTGATTCTCTACCGTTCTTCGAACTTCCGACACCTTTCTTATGAGCCATAATATTGTGTTTTTATAAGGTTATTTTTCTATTTTAAATTAAATTAGACGATCAAATTAAGCGTTGATAGCTTCAATTTGGATTTCAGTTAAATACTGACGATGTCCATTCTTCTTTTTGTAACCTTTTCTTCTTTTCTTTTTGAAGACGATTACCTTATCACCTTTTAAGTGACCTAAAACTTTAGCTTTTACTGAAGCTCCTTCTATAGCTGGGGCGCCAATCGTAACCTCACCATTATTGTCTACTAATAAAACGTTGTCAAAAGAAACAGATTCTCCTTCTTCGTTTTGTAAACGGTGAACGTATACTTTTTGGTCTTGCGCTACTTTAAACTGCTGCCCTGCTATCTCTACAATTGCGTACATACTTAAATATTTAAAATGCTTGTTAATAAAACGGATGCAAATATACATTTTATTTTTCAACACACCACAACTATAAGTGTTTTTTTAAAAACTTTATAGTATTGATTTATATACGTTTAGCGTTAAATAACAATAATTTCTCTTGTTGAAAACTATTTTTAAATATAGATAATTGTATTCTATTCAGTCCAAAATTCAGCGAGCAAAACGTTAAAAAAAACATTTCGCTTTACGCTTGTGATAAAGAAATGTAATTCTATTTTATTCATCTTTTTGAGGTCTCAAGCATACATTCTTTTTGTATCTTTGTTGTATGTTTTATNAAAATAAATGCAATATGAAAACNTCAGTAAAATATTTTGTTGTCACTTTTTTAGCTCTATCTTTTTTAGTGTCTTGTGGACCCTCTTCTGAAAAAAGAAAGTCTGATCCTCAAAACAGTTTGTTAACAAAACTAGAAACGGTTTCCATGGGTATTGAAGGAATGACTTGTGCTATTGGATGCGCAAAAACAATTGAGGCTAAAATTTCTAAACTAGAAGGAGTTACGAAATCAAAAGTAGATTTTGATTCAAAAAAAGGAACATTTACTTACAATCCAAACAAAACTTCGGAAGCTTCTATCATAACAACGATCAATGGTTTGTTAGATGGAAAAACATACAAAGCAGTAAAAGAGATCCAATCAAAAGAGACTTTAGTTTGTTCAGCAGCTTGTTCAAAAAAGGGTGAGCATAAAACCGGAGCTTGTTGTTCAAAAGCAGGTGGGCACGAGTGTGCAATGTCTTGTTCAGAAAAATGTGAACTCAAAAAAGAGGCTTGCTGTGTAAAAGCCAATAAAGATGCTGACCGCAACATTTCCTGTAAACCAGGTTGTGAAAAACCGTGCTGTTCAATGCAAAAAGACAATTCATAAACCCGAAAAGTAAAGTCATGAAATTGAGTTTATCAAGAACCCTAAATATAGCCGTTGTTTCGGTTTACCTCATCTTTTTAGCAGGATCAGTCGTGAGGATGACAGGATCAGGAATGGGTTGTCCAGATTGGCCTAAATGTTTCGGGTACTACATCCCTCCGACGAGCGAAAACCAAATTACTTGGAAACCTGATACCCCTTTTAAAAAAGGATATGTTATCATTCATGATGAGGCTCTTTTTGTGGCAAATAAAAGTTTGGTAACCTCATCTTCTTTTGAGCCGAGTAACTGGACTGCTTACACAAAACACGAATATGCAAAGTTTAATGTATATCATACCTATACAGAGTATGTCAATAGGTTGGCTTCTGTGTTGTCGGGTTTGGTTTTTCTAATTCTTTTATGGAAGGTAACCTTTGCTACAGAAAAAAAGAAAGGAGTAGCACCGTTGGTGTATATTGCCTTTTTGGGCATGTTGTTTGAAGCTTGGTTGGGTAAAATAGTAGTAGACAGTTTTTTAACACCTTATGTAATTACTTTTCACATGATTGGGGGGTTGTTAATTGTTAGCCTTCTCTTGAGAGCTAAATTTTTGTGTTCTGAAACAATACCAAAGAGCAATTATAATAAAGATTTTCATCGTTTGTTGGTGGTTTCTCTAATCATGATGATTGGACAAATTCTTTTGGGAACTCAAGTAAGACAGTACGTAGATGACCAAGTAAAGTTATTTGGTTTTGAGCACAAAGAGTTTAGGTTGTTAAATCCGACTTTTAAATTTTATTTTCATAGGTCTTTTACCATTGCAATTATAGTTGTAAACGCCTTCTTGTTTTGGGTAAATAGAAAGTATAATCTTGGGTTCAAAGGCATAAAATACGTGATGTTTTTGTTAGGGTTCGAAGCGGTTTCGGGAATCTTAATGTATTATGTCAATTTTCCTTTTGGAACACAAGCCGTTCACCTCTTAACAGGAGCCGTATTGTTTGGGGTGTTGTTGTATATGATTTTTAAGTCTAATGCGATAAAAAGAGAATCCAACTAGTGTTTCCATTCAAGGGTTTCAATAAGCGTCTCAATATCTTTTTTTAGGTAATCTATAGCAGGAAGGATTGAGTCGTAATTTGGACTAGCGTCAAAGTATAAGGCTCCACTCAAAAAATGCTTAGTTGAGTCTGTGGCCTGAAATTGAATCGCAGAAGCGACATCACCAGTAACCTCAAAAATCTTTGCGTACACCTTTTTACTTTTGTTTTCATAAGGATGCATTTCGATACGATCAGCTTTCAAAGCATGCTTATAAGTTAGTTTTTCTGCATCAAGAAAAAGACGCATGATGTCTTTGTCTACCTTTTGGTAGGTCATGTTGAGCTCTGCTTTTAAATCTGGGTATTGTAGATCAGACCACGAGCGGGGCTTGATNTTTAAAATCGCTTGTACAGAGTATTGAAAACGGTAAGGAAGAGCCTCACTACTTTTTTGATAAGTAGCTTTTGGGTAAGATAAACTCAAATAAGCGTTGGGTTTGGGTACAACATTATCGTTGCAGCTATTCAAAAGAACCAGTAGACCAAAAAGAAAAAGAGGAGATTTCATCAAAGAACCTGTTTAGGTGATGCTTACTTTTATTTGTTTGATTCGTTTGCGATCAATGGCTTCAATCGTAAAAATAAGATGCTGGTAATTTATTTTTTCAAACTTTCTAGGAAATCTTCCTGACAACTCCAACAGCAGTCCTGCCAATGTCTCAGATTCCCCTTTGTCTTTTTCAAAGCGAACCTCATCTAAGGTTAAGACTTTACAAAAGTCTTTTAGATTTATCTTTCCGTCAAAGACATAGTTGTTTTCATCAATTTTAGAATAGGACAAATCTTCCTCATCGAATTCATCACTAATATCGCCAACAATTTCTTCGATAACATCCTCAAGGGTTACCAGACCGCTAGTTCCTCCATATTCGTCAACAACGATGGCTAGATGATTTTTTCGCTCTTTGAAGTCAACGAGCAAGTCATCTAATTTTTTGTTTTCTGGAACAAAAAAAGGCGCCCTAACCAGTGGTCTCCAGTCAAGTGTTTTCTTGTGTAGATGTGGGAGTAAATCTTTGGTGTATAAGACCCCAACGATTTCATCAATATTATTGTCGTAAACAGGGTTTCTAGAAAACCCTTTATCGGTAACAATGTCAAGAACTTCTGCAAAGGGAGTTTCTTTAGAAATGGCACAAATATCCATTCTAGGCTTCATAATTTGTACGGTTTCGGTATTCCCAAAGTTGACGATTCCTTCTAAAATATTCTTTTGTTCTGCCGTGGTCTCTTCTTCGGAAGTTAGCTCTAAGGCCTGAGACAAATCGTCCATCGAAAAATTGCTTTTACGACTGCTTAAACTTCTCTCGATAAGATTTGACAAAGCAGTCAGTGGGCCAGTAACAAAAGCAAAAATTTTGTCTAAGACCAATAATATTGGACTCATGAAAATAGCAAACTTTTTTGCATTTTTTGTGGCATATATTTTTGGAAGAACCTCACCAAAGATTAAAATTAAAAAAGCAATGATAATTACCTCAACAAAGAATCTAACGTTCAAATCAAACAAAATCAAGTCTAGCTTAAAAGTAAGTTGGCCAAATAATGTTTCTCCCATGCTTGCAAATAGCAGTACAATGAGGATGTTAATTGCGTTGTTGGCAACCAAGATGTTTGCCAATAATCTTTCGGGATTAGAAATAAGTTTGGTAAGTTTTTTTATCCCCTTATTGTCTTCTTGTTGTTTCAATTCCTCTACCTCTGTTTTTGTCAAAGAAAAAAAAGCGACTTCAGAGCCAGAAATTAGAGCTGAACTCAAGAGTAAAGCAAGTGTGATAACACTGTTTATGAGAATAGGTAAAGGTATTCCGGTGTCGTATATGGGCTCAGGCAATGTTTTGTTTGTTTAAAATGGTAAATCGTCAATAATATTTTCACCAGTTATTTTTTCTGGTGGTAAAGGGTCTTGCGTGTTCGTGCTCTTTGGAGTTAGAAAATTTATTTCTGTCACATGAATTTCGGAGGCAATCTTTTTTACACCTTCTAAGGTCCACTCTCGAGTTTTAATCTTTCCTTCACAATAGACTTTGTCTCCTTTGTTTAAAAATTTCTCACAAATTTCAGCTAATTTATTTTTAACGACAATGTTGTGCCATTCGGTTTGGGTAGTTTTTTCTTGGGTGGTTTTATTGGTATAGGTTTCGTGGGTAGCAATTGAAAATCTCGCAACGCAACCACCTCCCTCAAAAAAATGAGTTTTCACAACACCTCCTACATAACCAATAAGCATAACTTTGTTCAAAGTCCCAGCCATAAATAAATTCTTTACTTCAAAAATAACTAAAATTTATTTGCTTTTGTAGGCTTCTATAAATTTGTCTATAAGTTTGGGGACAGCATATCTTTCAACCTCATTCCAAGGCACGGTTTCAAGACCTTTTCTGGGATCGATTTTCAAAATCCAAAACTGTGTGTATAAGTGTTGATGGGTTAGTTTGTGAACCCAAGCTTCTTCATTGTACAAAGTAAGTTCAGAAGTTAGAAATCCACTCTTTTCAAAGAAATCGTTTTGAATCAATAGTTCGAGATTGGCAGGTTTTGATGTTTCGATAAGTGGAAATTGGTATAAATTTTTCCAAATTCCATTTTCCGTTCTTTTTTCAAGAACAGTGGATGTTCCGTCATCGACAATGATAAAATTAAAGTATTTGTCTTTTACCCTCAGTTTTTTTTCTTTTACCGGCAGGGCATCAATACGGTTTTCTGCTTTTGCAAGACAACTTTCTGTCAAAGGGCACACTTCACATTTAGGAGATTTCGGTTTACAAATCATTGCGCCAAAATCCATAAGGGCTTGGTTATATTCTCTTGGGTTTGCATTTGTGATCAGTTCCTGGGCTAAGGTCTTAAAATAGTTGACACCCTTTGGCGTGTTGATGGGAATATCGATATTGAAGTACCTAGAGAGCACTCGATAGACGTTTCCGTCAACCACAGCAGCGCGTTCGTTAAAACAGATAGAAGCAATTGCAGAAGCGGTGTAGTCTCCCACCCCTTTAAGCTTCAAAAGCGATTTGTAATTGTTAGGAAATACTCCCTGAAGCTCTTCACAAATATATTTTGCAGAAAAGTGTAAATTCCTGGCTCTAGAATAATATCCCAAGCCTTGCCAGTCCTTCAAAACCTGGTCTTCACTTGCCTCTGCCAATTTTTGAACCGTTGGATAATGCTCTGTAAACACCTTGTAATAGCTCAAACCTTGTTGAATTCGTGTTTGTTGCAGAATGATTTCAGAGAGCCAAACAAAATAGGGATCAGAAGATTTTCGCCAAGGCAAATCTCTTTTGTTCTTTAAATACCATGCTTCCAGCACCTTATAAAATTCCATATCTTTGTTCTTTGGAATACAAACCTAAGCAAAACTTCTCTTAAAAATTGAGGGTTAATCTTTTTAGACTGAATTAATTGTCCTATATTTGCATCCTCAATTTTTCTAGAAACAAAAATTTAAATTAAGAAATGACGAAAGCAGATTTAGTTACAACAATTGCAGACAAATCAGGAATTGAAAAAGCTGATGTTTTGGCAACTGTTGAGGCGTTTATGGAGGAAGTAAAGAAATCTTTAGAAAACGGAGACAACGTTTATTTGAGAGGTTTTGGAAGTTTTGTCATCAAAACAAGAGCTGAAAAAACAGGAAGAAACATTTCAAAGAACACAACCATCAAGATTCCTGCTCACAATATTCCAGCGTTCAAACCCGCTAAAACATTTACAGAAGGAGTAAAAGCAAAAGTTAAAGTAAAGTAGTACTTTCAAAGATAGATTATTAACAATCTCCACAAAAGGAGACATTAAAATGATAACATTATGCCAAGTGGTAAAAAAAGAAAAAGAGCGAAGATCTCTACTCACAAACGTAAAAAAAGATCAAGAGCTAACAGACACAAGAAAAAGTAGGTTGTAAACTTACTTTTTCTTCTTTTTTTATGGTTTCGTAAAACCATAACACGTTCATTGACATTAAGACAATCGTCTTAATTATCAATTTACTTATTTTTAATCGTGTCACTAGAGTGACATTTAATACAAAGTCAGGATGAAATTAGAATTAGTTATTCGTTCAAATTCTTCTGATATTGATTTTGCATTACTTAGAGATGGTAGATTAGTCGAGTTAAATAATGAATCTAACGATAATAAAATATCGGTAGGGGATATATTTTTAGCCAAAGCAGGAAAAGTTTTAAAAGGTCTAAACGCCTCTTTTGTTGATGTTGGTTATGCTAAAGATGGTTTTTTACATTACCATGATTTAGGAGCTCAAATCAATTCTCTAAATAGCTTTTTAAAGAAAATAAGTACAGGTAATTACAAAGATTTTACGTTAAACAAATTTCAATTTGAAAAAGATATTGACAAAGGAGGTTCTATTGACAAGGTTTTAAAACCGAAGCAAAACATTCTTGTTCAAATTGTTAAAGAACCAATATCTACAAAAGGTCCACGAATTAGTTCTGAGTTGTCCATCGCAGGTAGATATTTAGTTTTAGTCCCGTTTTCTAAAAGAGTATCCGTTTCCCAAAAGATCGAAGATCCTAAGGAAAAAGATAGACTAAAAAAACTGGCAAAAAGTATCAAGCCCAAAGGGTTTGGGCTAATTCTGCGCACAGTTGCTCAAGGAAAAAAAGTTGCAGAATTAGACAAAGATTTACAAAATTCACTACAAAAATGGGTAGAAATGTGTAAGCGTATTCCAAATACCAACACACCTACAAAAGTTTTAAGTGAATTGAACAGGGCATCTTCTATTTTAAGAGATGTTTTAAACGATTCTTTTACAAGTATTGTTGTTGATGACCAAGAGCTAGCCACTGAAATAAGAGATTATATACAGGAAATAGCGCCAAAAAAACTAGGTATTGTCAAAGATTACGAAGGAAACACACCGATCTTCGAAAAATATGGTATTGAAAGACAGATCAAAGCTGCTTTTGGTGAAACCGTATCGATGAGTAAAGGTGCCTATCTGGTAATTGAACACACCGAAGCTTTACACGTCATTGATGTCAATAGTGGTAACAGATCAAACAAAGCCAATTCACAACAAGACACAGCGCTTGAAGTCAACTTGATTGCAGCGACCGAAATCGCTCGCCAGTTAAGATTGAGAGATATGGGTGGAATTATAGTCGTCGATTTTATTGATATGAATACCAATGAAAACAGACAGAAACTATATGAACATCTTAAAAATGAAATGGCTTCTGATCGAACAAAGCACAAAATTTTACCTCCTAGTAAATTTGGTTTAGTGCAAATAACTCGTCAGCGTGTTCGTCCAGAAACGAACATCAAAACAAGAGAACCCAATCCGAATAAAAACGGAGAGGTAGAGGCACCTATAGTGCTCGTAAGTAAGATAGATGTTGAACTAAGAAAAATCTTATCTACGAATAAACGTAACGGAAAAATCTTTTTACATGTACACCCTTTTGTGGCTGCATACTTAAGAAGAAGGCTAAGCTCTCAACAGAGAACTTGGTTTGCAGAACACAAAAAATGGATTCGTATCATACCAAGAGATGCTTATATGTATTTACAATATAAGTTTTCTTTTAAAAAGTAAAAATCATATCACGAACCCCTATCAAATAATTTTGATAGGGGTTTTTTTTTTGGCTTTTTTTCCAAAATCAGATGCGGTTAACTTTAAGATGTTTTTTGTTTTGTATGATAAAAATCATAGAGCTTTACTGCTCGAGCATGTCCTACAACACTGGTTAGTTGTTCTATGCTTGCTGCTTTTATTCGCTTTACAGATTTAAAGTATTGAAGTAAACTTTCTACACTCTGTTTTCCGATACCAGGAATGGTTTCTAGTTCTGAGTCCAAGGCTGTTTTACTTCTTCTGTTTCGGTGGTGTGTAATTCCAAATCGATGCGCTTCATTTCGTAATTGCTGTAAAATTTTAAGCGTTTCTGATTTTTTGTCTAAATATAATGGAATGGGATCTTCAGGAAAAAAGAGTTCTTCTAATCGTTTCGCAATCCCAATGATTGCAATTTTATTTCGCAAGCCCAAAAGATCTAAACTTTTTAGGGCAGAGGACAACTGTCCTTTTCCTCCGTCAATCAAGATCAATTCTGGTAAGGGGCGATTTTCTTCTAATAGTCTTTTGTAGCGTCGATGTACGGCTTCCTCCATAGAGGCAAAATCATCGGGGCCTTCTACTGTTTTGATGTTGAAATGGCGATACTCTTTTTTGCTGGGCTTCCCGTTTTTAAACACCACACAGGCTGCAACAGGGTGTGTTCCTTGTATATTCGAGTTGTCAAAACATTCGATATGTCTCGGTTCTTTGCTCAGTCGTAAATCTTTTTTCATTTGACCCATTATACGTTTTGTGTGTCGTTCTGGATCTACAATCTGAACTTGTTTAAATTGTTCCTGTCTGTGGTACTTTGCATTCCTNAGCGAAAGTTCAACCACACGTAATTTATCTCCTTGTTTTGGGACCGTAACTTTTATTTTTTCTCCAACATTAACTTTAAAGGGAACCAAGATTTCTGGACTGATAGAGTCAAATCTTTCTCTGAGTTCAATAATGGCTAGAGACAGNANTTCTTCGTCTGTTTCTTCTAGTTTTTTCTTGATTTCTGTCGTATGAGATTGGATAATAGATCCGTTTGAGATCTTAAAGAAATTTACATAAGCTGCTGTGTCATCCGATAAGATAGAGAAGACGTCTACATTATTGATGTTTGGGTTTACAATGGTTGATCTAGACTGATAATTGGTCAATAAATCTAGTTTCTCCTTTATTTTTTGAGCTTCTTCAAACTCCATTTTCGATGCGTATTCTTGCATCATCACGTGAAAAGCTTTGATGGATTCTCTAAAATTTCCTTTGATGATGTTTTTTATGGCTGCAATTTGTGCGTCGTACTCTTTTTCAGACTGTAACCCTTCGCAAGGCCCTTTACATTTCTTGATGTGGTAGTCCAAACAAACCTTAAAGGTTCCAGAATTGATGTTGCGTGGAGACAGATCAAACTGACAACTTCTAATTTGATACAGTTCTTTAATCAAGTCTAATAGGGCATAAGCGGTTTTTACGTTTGTATAGGGACCAAAATAGGTAGAGCCATCTCGAATCATTTTTCTTGTGACAAATATCCTTGGAAATCTTTCTTTTTTGATACAAATCCATGGGTATGTTTTGTCGTCTTTCAACAAAACATTGTACTTCGGCTTGTATTTTTTGATGAGGTTGTTTTCTAACAGCAGCGCATCGGTCTCGGTAGCCACTACAATATGTTTGACATCGACAATCTTGGAAACGAGAATTCGTGTTTTCGCATCGTCATGGTTTTTGTTAAAATAGCTACTTACCCTTTTCTTTAGGTTGATTGCTTTTCCAACATAAATAATAACACCGCTTTTATCAAAATATTGATAAACTCCAGGGGTGTTTGGTAAAACGGATATTTTAAGCTTTAAGTCACTGTTCACTATGTAAAAGTAATCAATAATCTTCAAGATGATGTTTTGAATGGTACAGGATTTAGCTTTAAGACCATGTCTTTTCAAAGACACACCACTATTTTTAAAATAAAACCAATTAAAACAGCTATATTTTATATATTTGACAATAAAAGAAGTAAAAATTCACAAATACGATAAGTTATGAGCAGAAAAATTCAATTATTCATCACTGCGGTATTCATGGTAGCAGCCGTGAATGCACAAACTTTTTCTATAGAAGATGTTACCTATAACATCACCAATACGGTACAAAAACAGGTAGAGGTAACCAGCTATACGGGAACCCGCAATAGCGTCATCATTTCTCCGACGGTTGTCAACACAAACATTACCTACACCGTTACCAAGATTGCAGCTAGTGCTTTTCAAGACAAAGGGGTACAATATGTCTATATTCCTAGTACCGTAACAGCGATTGCCGATTCGGCTTTTAGGCATACCAATTTAAAGGCTTTTACCATTCCTAGTGGGGTGCGAACTTTTGGGAACCATGTTTTTACAACAGCCACCGTTCCACCGGATACCTATAGCTTTGAATTGACCTACTTATCTACTGTTCCGCCCTATAGTTTTAGTAACGTTTGGATGTTTCATTATCCTGTTCAAAATAACCTCACCACGCTAATCGTTCCAGAGGGAGAGCGTCAGANGTATGTAGACTTAAGTGCAGGAAATTTTAAGGAGGTAAAAGAAATGTTTACAATAGACGGAATCAGATACTTAAAGACCTCAAGCTCCACTGTAGAAGTAAGAGGCTATGAAGGAACAGCAAGAAACCATACGATTCCAGCTTCGGTCTCCTTTGAGGGTACAAGCTATGCGGTAACCAAGATCGCGTACTTTGCTTATGTTCACGAGAATTTGTCTAGTCTTACCATTCCGGCCAACCTCACAAAAATTGAAAATCAGGCCTTTTACAAAAACAACAATTTAACTCAAGTCCAATCCATGAGAACCAGCCCGTTTGTTTTGGGCGATGTGTTTGATAACAAACAAAACATAAACTTGACGATACCTGCAGGGACTACCGGGAGCTACACCAGCAAAGGCTGGACGGGATTCAGAAGCATCACAGAAATTTTTACACAAGGCAACTACAATTACACGGTTTTAGACCGTCAGGCCCTTACCGTAGAAATCACAGCTTATTCTGGATCAGAAACCACTTTGAGTCTTCCAGAAACGGTGGCTTACGGAGGCAGAACTTATACGGTAAAAAAGGTTGCAGCGAACGTGTTTAAAAACAAAAATTTAACCCAAGTCATTTTAAACACGAGTCTTACCGCTATTGGCAACCATGCTTTTTATTCCAACCCTTCTTTAAATCAAGTCATTGCTTTGATGCCCACTCCTTTTGTATTGGGACAAGTGTTTGATAACAAACAAAACATAGATTTTTTTCTTCCTGTGGACACCAAAGCGGCATACGAGGCAGCAGGCTGGACAGGGTTCAAAAGCATTACAGAAGTTTTTGCACAAGGCGACTATAATTACGAGGTGTTAGATTATCAAGCCCT
>JGI26084J50262_1000068_pt1 | contig 53742 bp, 48 predicted proteins | sample SaaInl6LU_22_DNA_FD_50262 | JGI IMG/M metagenome (IMG submission 50262) | reverse complement strand
AATCTTTGATAGACTTTGAAGAAAAATTAGTCCAAAATTTGTCAAAAGATGAACTAAACACATTATTAGAATTAATAAATAAAGTAATAAATAAACAAACAAAATGAGAACAACAATGATGAAATCACTATTGGTAGCAGTATTAGCAATTAACTTGTCAGTATTTGCAGGCGTAAAAAATCCAATAAAACTAGGGAAAAGCACGGTAACTTGGATTGGTAAGAAGGTTACAGGAGCGCACGAAGGTACCATTGCCCTAAAAGCTGGGAATGTAATTTTAGAAGATGGAGCTCTGGCGGGGGGAACTTTTGTGGTTGACATGACAACTATAGACGTTACAGATTTAGAGGGTGAATATAAAGGCAAATTAGAAGGTCACTTAAAGTCGGATGATTTTTTTGGAGTCGCGAAATTTCCAGAAGCTACCTTTGTGATCACAAGTGTTGAGGGATCAATAGTAAAGGGTGATCTTACGATTAAAGGTCATACAGAAGAACAATCATTTGATTTGATTACCAAAGACAATACAATTAGTGGTAAAGTAATGATTGATAGAACTAAGTTTGGAATCAAATACGGATCAGGTTCATTTTTCGATAATTTAAAGGATAAAGCCATTGATGATGAGTTTGAATTGAATGTAAATATTCTTTTTTAATAGAAATATTTTATTGACAACATAAGTATAGGTTCAACATCAAATGATGCTGGACCTATATTTTTTTATGTCAATTTGAAGAAACTTATCTATTCGAACACTATATTTCTTAAATTCGCAGAACAAACAAAAGTACATATGTCTAAATTTGAATTGAAATTACCTAAAATGGGTGAGAGTGTGGCTGAGGCTACGATTACTACTTGGTTGAAAGAGGTGGGAGATTTTATTGAGTTAGATGATGCTGTATTGGAGATTGCCACCGATAAAGTAGATTCTGATGTTCCTAGTGATGTTTCAGGTATTTTGGTGGAGAGAGTATATGAAGAGGGAGATGTAGTAAAAGTAGGAGAGGTATTGGCAATCATCGACACCCAAAAGGAGGAATCTGAAGTCTCTAGACCAGAAGCAAATAAGATAGAAGAACCTAAAAACATTGAAGATAACATTATTGAGGTTGAAGCTGAAGTAAATGAAGTGATTGCACAAGTTTCTGTATCCTCAACCCCAGTGATAGCTAATAACGAGGATCATTTTTATTCTCCGTTGGTTAAAAAAATAGCAGAAACTGAAGGCATTACTCAAGCGGAATTAGACGCTTTGAAGGGCACAGGATTAGATGGAAGAGTAACCAAAGACGATGTGTTGACTTATTTAGAGCACAGATCTAAACCCACTTCTAAGCCGTCTGTTGATCAAGTAGAGGCCAAGAAAAGCGAGACTCCTGAGATTCATCTTGAGGGAGCAACACCGTTAGAGGTAAATTCCACCGACGAGTTGATTACCTTGTCGAGGATGGGTAAAATGATTTCAGATCACATGGTGCATTCTAAGCGAAAAGCTTCTCATGTTCAATCTTTCATAGAGGTAGATGTAACGAACATTGTAAATTGGAGAGCCAAAGTTAAGGATGCTTTTTTAGAAAGAGAGGGCGAAAAGCTCACTTATACCCCTATTTTTATGATGGCAGTGGCTCAAGCGATTAAGAAATACCCATTGGTCAATATCGTGTTTGATGGTGTGGATCAAGTGGTAGTTAAGAAATCTATAAATTTAGGAATGGCATCTGCTTTAGCNGATGGAAATTTAATTGTTCCTGTGATTAAAAATGCGGAACACTTAAACTTAATTGGAATGACCAAATCTGTCAATGATTTGGCTCTACGATCTAAGCAGAATAAATTGAAACCAGAGGATGTCAAAGGCGGCACTTACACTGTTACAAATATAGGAGGTTTTGGTTCTGTCTTTGGAACTCCAATAATCAATCAGCCAGAGAGTGCTATTTTAGCTATTGGTGCGATTAGAAAAGTTCCAGCAGTTATAGAGACTTCAGAGGGCGATTTTATAGGAATCCGACATAAAATGTATCTNTCACATTCCTACGATCATCGTGTGATTAATGGTGCTTTAGGAGGNTTATTGATTAAAGAAATAAAAGATATTTTAGAAGCCTGGGACGTAGATCAATTGGCATAGGATANTTTATGCTTCAAATATTAAAAAAAGCCTGTTAGTTATAGCAGGCTTTTTTATTTCAATTGGATTCAAATATTTCTGTTAGAATTTCGTGGCTACTCATGTTTGGTTCTTGTATTTGTAAAATATTGGAGAGTGTTGGGGCAATTTGTGTAATGTTTACAGGTCTTTTGACTTTTTTTCCTTTTTTTATGTTTCCACCGTAAAACAGAATGGGAATGTGAGTGTCATAATTATAACCACTACCATGAGTCGTTCCTGTTTTGGTATAGTAGTCACTAATTACAGTAGGTTCAAGGGTTAAAAGAATATCCCCAGATCTTTTTTGGTGATAACCCTCTTGTAACAAACTCAAGGGAGATTTTGTAAATTCTGCATTTTGCATGGCATAGGCAGAAACTGCTCTATGCACATTTGGATATGTAACAATTTCATTGATCAGCTGATTTTGGACTTCTTCAAGTTTCAATCCTAGTTTATCAATTTCAATATGATCTAAGAAAATTTGTTCATTAGAATAATCTTTGATCAAACTGTAGCTGCCATACGTTTTGTCCATAAATTGATTTAGTTTTATAAACAATTCTTTTTTAGAAAAGTATCCTCCAGGTATTTTATGTTCCATCAAATAATTTGGGATTTCAACAACTCCATGATCTGCGGTTACAAACATCACATAGTTCTTGTTTCCTACTTTTCTGTTTAAGTAGTTGATGAAGTCATTTAAGTCATTGTTTAGTCTTATATAAGCATCTTCAATCTCTTTGGAGCCCGCACCGTATTTATGACCAATATAATCAGTAGATGAAATGCTAATCGCCAAAAAATCGGAGTACTTTTTACTTTTTCCTAAGGTTTCGTTTTTTACTATTTCTTTCGCAAAATCTAACGTCATTGTGTTACCAAAAGGAGTGTTTTTTAAGAGATCATAAGTTCCATTTTTATCTTTTAGTGCTCCTAGGTCATGAGGAAAAACAGGTTTTTCTTCTCCGTTAAATCGCCCCTCATATTCACTAAAATCGTCTCTGCTTTCTGTGTATTTGTGTATTTTTTTTCGGGTAACCCACGGGGAAGTTAAATACTCGCTGAGTTTTAATTTATTCATTGTATTGTAAAGACTTACCCAACTAGGTAGCACTTCAGTGTAGTATGAGCTGGAAACCCAATTTCCAATTTTTCCACCATCAAACCAATATGCAATATCAGCGGCATGGCCTACGGGTAAAATAGCTGATCGGTCTTTGATTGCAACACCAATGACTTTTCCTTTAAAATGCTGAGCTAATTTTAATTGATCACTAACGGTAGAGGCGATCAGTCTTTTTGGTGATCTTTTTCCTTCGTTACTAAAACTACCAATGGTTTTGTAGCTGTTGTCATGAACCACATAAACACTTTTATCGTTGTATTTGTCATACCAATTATTTCCTATAATCCCATGGTTTTTTGGCGTTGTACCTGTGTAAATAGACGCATGGCCAACAGCGGTGTAAGTTGGTATGTAATTAAAATGGGCATTTTCATAAGTGGTTCCGTTCTTTATGATTCTATTAAATCCCTTGGAGCCAAATTGTTTTTTGAATTTCTGTAAATAGTCATATCTCATTTGATCAACAACAATTCCGATGACAAGTTTTGGTTTTTTTACCTGTTGTGCACTTAAAGTCAGTACATGAAGCATTACAAATAAGTTAAATATCTTTATCATTTTCAAAGGGAGTAATTTTAAAACAATATTAAAAGTAAGCATATTAGAGTAATTATTTGTGAAGTATTTGATATTTTAGCTTAAATTTTGGTCAATGAATTATATCAAGAGTATTGGCGTCTATGTCATCATGCTTAAAAGTGTTTTTAAAAAACCACAAAAGCGAAAGATTTTTTGGGAGGCTGTTTTTAGAGAAATAGATGATTTAGGTGTAAAGTCCATGGGGATTGTAGCTTTCATAGCTTTTTTTATTGGAGGTGTTGTAGCCATACAAACGGCATTGAATTTGGAGGATCCCATCATACCAAAATATCTCATAGGTTTTGCAACCAAGAGATCTGTTATTCTAGAGTTTTCGTCTACTTTTATTATGGTTATTTTGGCAGGTAAAGTAGGATCTTACATCACCTCAAGTATAGGAGCAATGCGTGTATCAGAGCAGATTGATGCTCTAGAGGTCATGGGCGTAAACTCTTTAAATTACCTAGTGCTTCCAAAGATCATAGCGACCGTATTCTTTTATCCTTTTTTGGTCTTGTTGGCCATGTTNCTGGGGATTTTAGGAGGTTGGGTTTCTGCCATCGCGACGGGATTGTTCAAGAAACAAGANTATATTGTAGGTGTTCAGTTAGATTTCGANCCGTATTTAATTTGCTACAGCCTTATCAAGTCCGTAGTTTTTGCTTTTTTGATTGCGACGATACCTTCTTATTTTGGTTATTATGTAAAAGGAGGTTCTTTAGAAGTTGGTAGTGCAAGTACAAAAGCAGTGGTTTGGACCATTGTTATGATTATTTTTACGAATTATTTTTTAACTCAAATGTTGCTAAGCTAAAATTATGATAGAAGTTAAAAAAATATATAAGAGTTTTGGGGATTCCCCTGTGCTTAAAGGTGTTGATGCTTCTTTTGAGGCTGGAAAAACCAATTTGATTATTGGTAAGAGTGGTTCAGGAAAAACCGTTTTTTTGAAAACACTATTGGGATTACACCTTCCTGATCGGGGTATCATATCTTATAATGGTCAATCGACAGCCGCTATGTCTTTGAAAGAAAAAAGGCAGCTAAAACAGGATTTAGGGATGGTGTTTCAAGGTTCGGCTCTTTTCGACTCCTTGACAGTCGAAGAAAATGTAATGTTTCCGTTGAAAATGTTCACGAGTCAAGTCTATTCTGATATGTTAGATCGAGTGAATTTTGTATTGAAGAGGGTCAATTTAATCAACTCAAATCATAAATTTCCAGCTGAATTATCAGGAGGAATGCAAAAGCGTGTGGCTATCGCACGTGCGATTGTAACCAATCCTAAATATTTGTTTTGTGACGAGCCCAATTCGGGCTTAGATCCCAGAACCTCAATCGTGATAGACAATCTTATACAAGAAATTACAGATGAATATCAAATGACAACAGTTATCAATACGCATGACATGAACTCTGTCATGGAAATTGGTGAAAAAATAATTTTTCTTCAAGAAGGCTTAAAAGAATGGGAGGGGACAAATGAAGATATATTTAAAACTGATAATGAAGCAGTTGTAAATTTTGTGTATAGTTCTAACTTATTTAAGAAAGTAAGAAAGGCCTATTTAGAAGAATAAATTTTTCTTTTTCTTTTGTGTAACTATATAAAAGTCCTATATTTGCACCCGCAATAACTAGTGGTATTTAATGACCTGGTAGCTCAGTTGGTAGAGCATCTCCCTTTTAAGGAGAGGGTCCTGGGTTCGAGCCCCAGCCCGGTCACAAATTACAGTTTTAACACGATTTATTGCATGGTGAGATACTCAAGTGGCCAACGAGGGCGGACTGTAAATCCGCTGACTATGTCTTCGAAGGTTCGAATCCTTCTCTCACCACTAATGACCTGGTAGCTCAGTTGGTAGAGCATCTCCCTTTTAAGGAGAGGGTCCTGGGTTCGAGCCCCAGCCCGGTCACAAATGCAAAATGATTAAAAAGCCTATAAATCTTAGATTTATAGGCTTTTTGTCTATGTAAACTTATATAGTCTTTTATCTTTTTTATGGGTTCTCTATAAGCGTTTGTTTAGAGGGGAAATGATTGATGAGTTCTATTTTTGATTTGTCTAGCCTAATTGCTAACCATTCTTTTAGTTGTTGCTGTTTAATAGTGTCATTGACTTTCCATGTAGCTTCAAATACGCTTACTGTGTCTATCTTGATAAAGTTGGTTTCTAATTTATTAGCAAAACTCAATCTGTCTAGGTGCTCATAAATAATTTTTGCTTCCTGGCTAATTTTAACAAAGGGGATTTGTTGTTTTAGTAATAATTGGAGTTGTGCTTCCTTTTCAAGAATTAAGCTTTCTTTTTGTTGAATGATTTCATCTTTGGTTGCTACTAGGTTTTGATTCTTGATGTATGAGTCTTTGATCATGTTAATTTCGTCTTCAAGAAAAGAGCTTTTGTCATCTTGTTGAATTTCTAAAGTAGATTTAGGCAGTCCATATTCTTCAAGTTTATTAGACCAAATGGTTTTTTGTGTGTTGTTTAGATTGGTTCCTAAAACCACAATTTTAATTTTTCTCTTTTCATAATTAACGACGCTATTGATAATTCCAGCGTTGGTCTTTTCCTGTAGCGATGTGACAAATTTTTCTGCATTTAATTTATACTGATTTCCTTTAAAGAGTAAATAAAACTGATACATGCTAAATCCAATAATCACCGTTGCAATGATTGCTGCAAATTGAGAGACTCTTTTGCGTTTGGTTTCGTTGATGTATTTGACAATTGGAAAGCGCAAAAATTTGACCAACGAAAAAGTTGCAATAGCAATGAAAATAGCATTGATAATAAAGAGAAACATAGCCCCAAAAAAGTATTCTAAATTCCACGTAGCCAGTCCGTATCCTGCAGTACATAAAGGCGGCATTAAAGCTGTTGCAATAGCGATACCAGCGATCGTGTTGGTCATTTCTGTTCTTCTACTCAGTGCTATAATTAATGCCAGTCCCCCTGCGAGAGCAATAAGAACATCTCTAACATCTGGCGCAGTACGAGCAATAATTTCTGGTGTAGCTTCTTGAAACAAAGGAATGCTAAAAAACAAAAAAGAAGTAGTAATACTTAAACCAACCATGACCCCCAGATTGATAAGAGATCTTTTTAAGGTGTCGATATCATTAATTCCGATAGAGAGTCCTAGTCCTAAGATAGGTCCCATTAATGGAGAGACAAGCATTGCACCAATGACAACAGCGGTAGAACTCACATTTAGTCCGATTGACGCAATAAATATTGAAAAAATAAGTACCCAAGCATTATGGCTCTTTACAGGAATTCCAGCTTTAATTTTTTCAATTGTTATCTCTTTGTTTGTCTCTTCTCTTATGTCTAAAAGGTTTGTTAAAAAAGTTTTAATTGCGTTAAAAAAGCCTTTGAATCCTTCTTTGACTTCTTTTTTATTGTTTTCTAGATTAGGGCTATTTTCAGTCGTCGCCATGAGTATTTTTTTTGGGTTCTATTCGTGTAATAAGCGCATTGCCTTTTATCAAAAATTTTTTTTGGTTTTTTGTTTCTAGGCATTCATATCTTGTTCTTCGTTTGTTTAGAATTTTAAAAACTCTATTGTTTATCAAAAACAAATCTCCAGATTTTAATTCAAATATAAATTTTTTATTGAGGTCCAAGCAGTTGACTTTCAGTTGTAGTTGCGTAGATAAAATTAAATCTGAATCTGTTGTTGCCTTTGGATTGACAAGGTGTTTTGCTAACGGGCTAAGGATCTCATCTTCAAAAATATCATTGGTTAGGAAAGGTAACATCAAACGTTGGAAATTTTGTTTCCATTGTTTACCATGTGGTTTGGCTTTTGGGTAATTCATGTGGGTTTCTAAATGAGCAATTTCATGAACCAAAGTAATTAAAAATTGAGCTTCAGATAAATCATTGTTGATTGAGATAGTAGCTATTGGTAGTGTTGCCCTGAAATCTCCTCTTTTGGTTTTTCTACCTTTTGTGATTTTTAAATGAAAACGGTAGTTGTTCAATAGTTCGGATAATGATTTTTTAGCTGCAATAGGAATATAGGGAAGCAATTTCTCAATCATAATGTTATGGTGTTGTGCTAGAAACCTCTAAAACTTTACCATTATAAAACCGATGCCCTTTGGTTGCAAAATCAAAAATGTAATTTGCCATTTCATTGGGCTTTATTGGTGCTTGATATCCAGGGAAAGCTTCTTGTAGCATTTCTGTTTGAACAGCTCCCAATGCCAAAACATTAAACGCAATTTTTTGTTCCTTATATTCTTCTGCTAGTAACTCAGACAAAGTGATTACTGCCCCTTTCGAGGAGCTATATGCGGCCAATCCCGGAAATTTAAGACTTCCTTGGATTCCGCCCATACTGCTGATGGTTACCACATGGCTGTTTTCTTCTAGATACGGGAGTGTTTTTTGGGTCAACAGTGCAACAGAAAACACATTGACTTGATAAACTTCTTTGAATTCTCGCTGAGAGATTTCAGCAAATGGTTTGTTGATCAATTTTCCAGCATTATGGATGATGGTTGTCAATGTGATGTTGTTTTTGGAGATATAGTCAATCACAGTTTCTATTTCATTTTCTTTACTCAAGTCAATTCCGAAAGTCTTGATTTTTGGATGATTGATAGCCTTTAAGGTTTTTGTGTTTCTGGATAGGGCTATCACATTAAAATTGTTGTTGGCAAAGAGCTGAGCCAATTCGAATCCTATACCTCTGCTAGTACCTGTTATAATTACTGTTTTACTCTTCATTTTCTTGGGGTTCTAAAGTCTTGAAATCTATATGTTGATAGGCACCAATATCTGGTGTCTCTATTCTATTTTGTTCTAAAATATCAAAAGGTACTAACTTTGAGTTTTCAAGATCAGCACGATTGATACCCTCGTTTTCTATCCCGATTCTTAAATCATTGATTGAAGTATTTCTAAAATCTAACTTTTTATTTAACAAGACATTTGTATATAAAAGACTATCAGTTGTATCGTAAAGTCCATCTCTTTTCTCGAGATTCAGTAAGCAATTTTTTAGATGAAAGTTAAAGTTTACATCTTGTTTGTTTTTGTCTAAAAATAGTTCACTTGTTCGGTTTCCTGAAATAATACAGTTCACAAAATTTGCATTGTTCAGAGGTGAGGAAATCAGGCTGTTGTTTTCGTCTAAATAATAATTAGCCAGAGAAACATTACTTTCTGATTTAAATCCTTTGTTCCAATAATTAGCAAAAGTACAATGTCTAAAAATATAGTTCCCCCCTTGTAAGTACAGGTTCGATTTTCCAGCTTGTCCTATAATTATATTTTCTGCGTCAATATTAGCATTTTCAGTGTAGATAGCATCTTCTGCTGCATTATATATCTCAGTGTTCTTTAAAGAAATAAGATTGGTATTGTTCGTAATTTTAAAACCTGTAATTGGATTCAATATTTTTAGATAATTGATGTTTACAATTCCTGTATTGTTCAAGTTTATACCTTTCCATTGTCCCGGAATTTGATTGTATTCATAGTTAAGGTTGTCACTTCTAAAAATGATAGAGTCTTTTTTGGTTCCATTGATGTTTAAAGTTGCTCCTTGTGCAATGGACAGACTAGCATTTTCGTTAAAATAGACCATTGTTCCTGCGTCAATTATGAGCTCACTGTTTTCCGGCACGATGGCATTTCCATAAATGACATACGGTTTGGTATTGGTAAATTGAGTTTGATTAATTTCATAATCAGTCCCTTCGTTAGGGAATAAAAAATGAGCGTCTTTGACCAAAGTAATTAAAGATACTTTTTGTTGGTTCGTATCAGAGTCAAAAAGGATAAGGTCTTTATAAAGCATTTCTTCATCTGTGTCCAAAATATCTGCGGTAACTTCAACAAAAATGAAAAGGCTGTCTTTTTTTAGTAGTAGAACGTTATCAAATTCAGTACCCGAAATACCATCCACATTGATTCTATATTTAGAATTGTCTTTACTTAGTTTTATTTTAGGAATATTGATATCATTATTTCCTTTGTTGTAAACTGTTAGAAGGTGGGTAGTGGTGGTTAAATTATTAAACACAGTGTCTAGGAATATAGTGTCCTTTGAGAAACTTAGGTTTCCTGAATTATTTGTAGTGCTAAAATCTTTGCGGCATGAGAGATGAGCTGCTGCAAGAATAAACAATCCTAGTTTTAAAAAATGGATGCTTTTCATTTATTTTACTATTTCTATTTCAAATAATTTATCCCAATGCTTTCCCGTTACGTACAGTTTTTTTGTTTCGGAGTTGTAGGCAATTCCATTGAGTACCTTGTCTTGTGATTGTGCGATAGTTTTGTTGTCCAATAAATCTGTGAGCCCATTTAAATTGATAATGGCTTTCACAGTACCGTTTTTTGGGTTGATGATGGTAATGGCATTTTTCATCCAAATATTTGCATAGATTTCTCCCTCTACATATTCTAATTCATTTAGATCTTTTACGTATCTTTTGTTGGTGTAGGCTTCAATATAAAATTCTTCTTGACCGTTATTAGGGTTTAGAAACCAAATTTTTTCAGTTCCATCAGACTTGATGAGGTGAGTTTCGTTATGTGATAAACCCCAACCCTCTTCGCTTTTATTATAGTTAAATGTGTCTTCGGTTTCAAAGGTATTAACGTCGTGTATAAAGCCGACATTGCTTTGCCATGTGAGCTGATAAATTTTGTTGTTAAAGATCGTAATCCCTTCTCCAAAATATTTGTTTGCTAGAGGTTTTTCTTGAAGTGTTTTTCCTGTTTTCAGATCAACTTTTTTTAATACCGAGGCCCCATTTTGACCTGTTCCTTCAAACAATTCGTTGTTATAAAACTCGAGCCCTTGTGTAAAAGCGTTTCTATCATGAGGATAAGTGTTGATTACTTTGTAGCTATAAACTTGAGGTGCTTTGTCTGCTAAAAAAACAACGACCTTTTCTTTACTTGTAACGTCATCATCTTTACCAATACTTACTTTTAGGACATGTTTTCCCAAACGGTAATTTTTAATGTCCAAGGACATGTTTTCACCAGAACCTATTTTTTGTCCATCTAAAAAATAACGAATTTCACGATCTTCAATTGTAAGCTTTGAAACAGAGACAGTTAGGGGGTTATCTATTTGTGTTTTTGTAGGTGCGTTTAGATCAAAATCGACTTGTGTTTTACAAGCATAAATGCATTGCATTATTGAAAATAGGATGATGATTCGGTTTAAAGACATCGGATTATTGAAAATAAAGTTAATTTGGCGAAAATATTTCTGTTTATTTTTTTATTAATCAAAAATATACTTAAATTTGCAGTCTTGAAAATAAAACACAGTTAAAACATATATATAATTATGAAAAAAGGAATACATCCAGAAAATTATAGAATGGTAGCTTTTAAAGATATGTCTAATGGTGATGTATTTTTAACCCGTTCTACAGCCAACACAAAAGAAACGTTAGAAGTAGATGGTGTAGAGTATCCAGTTGTAAAAATGGAAATCTCTAGAACTTCACACCCCTTTTATACAGGAAAATCTAAACTAGTTGATACTGCTGGTCGTATTGATAAGTTTAAAACCAAATACGCTAAGTTCAAAAAGTAATTTTTTGATTTACAAATGATAAAAAAAGCTGTTGATACATCATCAACAGCTTTTTTGTGTTATAAGATTTAACGATTGCTTTTTACATCCCAGTAGTCTCTGAGTTGATTCCCAATAATCATAAAAGATAAGACTAATAAAACGATTAAGCTACCTGGTATGATTGCGAGATATGCTTTGCCCGTAACAATATAATTGTAATGATTTTTGATAATAATTCCCCAAGATGGAGTAGGGGGCTGTGCACCAAGTCCTAAAAAACTTAATCCACTTTCTACTAAAATTGATGCAGCAAAATTAGATGCTGAAATTACAATTATCGGCCCAATGATGTTGGGTAGAATATGTTTTGTAATAATTTTAAAATCTGAGATCCCCAAAACTTTAGTTGCCTCGATATATTGTAGGTTTTTGAGACTTTTTATCTGGCCTCGAACAACTCTAGCGACCTCTACCCACATCGTAAGGCCAACAGCTAGATAAATTTGCCACAATCCTTTTCCAAGACCGACGGTGATGGCTATGACCAATAAAATGGTAGGAATAGACCATGTTACATTTATCATCCACATGATTATACTATCTATAAATCCTCCGAAATAACCGGCCAAAGCCCCTAATGTAAGTCCAATGATTAAGGAAATGCTGACGGCTATAATTCCGATAGAAAATGAAATACGAGCACCAATAATTAGTCTACTCAATAAGTCCCTTCCGTATTTATCTGTACCTAACCAAAATGTTTTTTTGAGCACACTGACCTGTTCATTTTTTGTGATGCTCAAGGTTTCTTCTTGATTTAGTAATTGATATTCAATAGTGTGTTTGTTAATTTTAAAATCTTTTTCAATTGGAGTTTCTTTGTGAAATTCCTTATTCCCAAAAGCTATGGTTTTCCAAAAACTTTGATAGGTATCAGTATTGACTTCTTTTAGGATATATGTTGAAAATCCAGGGGGTTTGGTTTGAATCGTAACATGCATCGTATTTGCGTTTGAAGTATTGTCTGGAGAAATTAGATAACCAAACAAAGCAACAAATGCTCCAAGACAGATAAAGCCAACACATAGGTAGGCTAAAAGATTTTTAGAGTTCAAGTCTTTGAAAAAAATCATTTTATTTGTTGGCCACTTTTAGTTTGCTCAGGGTTTTGATGGCTTCATTAATATAAATATCGTTGTGTAAGCTCTCATGCCAGATATTTCTTTTGTCTCTAAGTATTGTATCCTTAGCGATTAAATTGCTTTCGTAGCTAGGAGATTCAAACGTGTATTGAGAATCAAATTCTAAGACGTCTTTGTAGGCTTTTGCTTCTTTGTTCAGTTGTTTTTGTTTGTTCTGATATTGTTTTATACTTAAGGTGTATTTCAAGTCTTCTTGATTTTTTTTAAGCCATTTTGCGTAAGAATCTATATTGTTAAACTGGGGGTTTGCGTCTATGCTTTTTTGCATTTCAGTTACCACCTCATCAAAATTACTATAGTGGTCCATGTGAGCATATTTTGCTTTTTCAATATGATCCCAAGCTAGAGGGGCATCTAATTCACGTTCGGCAATATCTAAATAGCTATATCTATCAGGCATTACAATGTCAGAACTAACTCCTTTTAGCTGTGTAGAGCCTCCGTTGATTCGATAGAATTTTTGTATGGTTAATTTTAACGCACCCAAGTCTTCATTGTAGCTTAAATATTGGTTGATAGGAATTATGTTTTGAACTGTACCTTTTCCATAAGTTTGTTTACTACCAATGATTACAGCCCTTTTGTAGTCCTGCATGGCAGCAGCTAAAATTTCTGAGGCAGATGCTGAAAGTTCATTTACCATAATCACAAGAGGTCCTTCCCAAACTAAGCCGCTATCGGTATCATTCTTTATATTGGGTTTGTTGTCTTTATATTTCACTTGCACTACAGGTCCTTTATCGATAAACAATCCAGCAATCTGTATGGCTGTACTCAAAGATCCTCCGCCATTATTACGTAAATCTATCACTAAACCATTGATGTTGTCTTTTTTGAGCGCCTCTATCTCTTTGCGCATATCAGCTGCAGAATTTCGATTTCCTTGTTTTGTGAAGTCAATATAGAATTTAGGTAAATCAATAATTCCGTATTTTTTACCTTCTATTACAGTTATTGTAGACTTAGCAAACGTATCTTCAAACTCAACAATATCTCTGACAATCGCTATCTTTTTGTAGGTGTTGTCAACTTTTTTTACTGTCAGAATAACCGTTGTACCTTTTTTTCCTTTAATCAATTCAATAGCATCTGTCAAACGCATACCAATGATGTTAGTAGGTTCTTCCTCTGAGTTTTGAGCTACTTTTGTAATGATATCTCCGACTTCAAGCTCTCCTTGTTTGTAGGCAGGTCCACCAGCAATAAGTTCAACGATTTTAGTATATCCTCTTTCATCTGACAATCTAGCTCCAATACCTTCAATGGATCCGGCCATACTAGAATCAAACTTTTTTTTCATGTCCGGAGCAAAATAAGTAGTATGGGGATCAAATTGAGCGGTTATACAGTTCAGAAATATAGCAAATCTATCGTTTTTAGGAGTGTTGTCTTCATAGTAGAATAAATCTTCTATATTGTCTAAAGTTTTTTCTCTTGCTTTTTTTTCAAGTTCACCAAAACTTAATTTTTCGTAAGTTTTTTCTTCTTTAGCTTTTTCTTCTTGATCTTTTAAGTCTTCTGTTAATTTGTTGATGGTCGAGAATTTTAGATGTTTTCTCCACAGGTTTTTCTTTTCGATTGTATCTTTAGGATACTTACTCGTTTTGGGGTCTAAGTTGATGTTTTCTTTTATATCGAAATCAAAATTATGAGTTAATATTTCTTGATAAAGGTTTTTAGATTCTTCTAATCTAATCAAAAACACACGGGTTACTTCATTAAAAAAATCAAATTTTCTACGGATGATTTGATTGTCAATATCATGATAGTACTTTTTGAATTCTGCCACATCACTAGCAAGAAAGTAACGTTTGTAGGGATCTAAGCTTTCTAAATATTTGTCAAACACAGCTTCTGAGAAGTCGTCATTTATCTGCTTGGGCTCGTAATGTCCTTTTTCAAGAATAAATCGCAATGCTTCCATGAGAATTCGATCTTTCTCAGGGGTTTTATCTGATTTTCCTGTGTTGAATCCGTAAAAGACTGATAGTCCTATGCTTAATATGAATGCGTATATGAGTTTGCTGTGTTTTTTCATGAATGTATATAAAGTCAATATTGTGAGGTACTAATTTAGTTTTTTTTCAAAGGGAATTAAAATAAAATCGAAAACATCTTCTGTTCATAAATAAACTCTGCATTTGTTTTATTGATTCCTGAAATTTAATAGTAAATTTGAGTTTTAATTCGATTCACAATGTCAAAAAATAGACCAAAGATTTTAGTTACCAACGATGATGGAATAACTGCCAAGGGAATCAGGAGTTTAATTAGAGAGATGTGTAAGCTAGGAGACGTGTATGTTGTTGCACCAGACAAGCCTCAAAGTGGAAAAGGACATGCCATTACTTTAGATGCTATACTAGAACTAAAACCACTAAAGGTTGAGGATGGTTCTTTGGTTGAGATGGCTTGTTCTGGAACTCCAGCAGATTGTGTAAAGCTAGCTATCAATGAGGTTTTAGAGACCAGACCAGATTTATGTGTTTCTGGAATCAATCACGGAAGTAACTCTTCTATAAGTATTGTTTATTCCGGTACAATGAGTGCAGCTATTGAAGCCGGTATTGAAGGGATTCCCTCCATTGGATTTTCTTTGTGTGACTATGCCAAAGATGCAGATTTTACAGCGACAGGTCCATATGTACAAAAAATCGCTCATGAGGTTCTACAAAACGGATTGCCTGATGGGGTAGTTTTAAATGTAAACTTCCCTAAGTCAATAGAAGAACCTTATCGAGGAATCAAAATTTGCAGGCAAGCAAGAGCAAATTGGAGAGAGAAGTTTGAAAAAAGAATTAGCCCTTTAGGGAAAGAATATTTTTGGCTAACAGGAGAATTTGTGAATTTAGATGGCGGGCAAGATACCGATGAATATTGGTTAGATAGAAATTATATTTCATTAGTGCCTATACAGTTTGATTTGACAGCGCATCACATGATTCAAAAATTAAATACTTGGAAATTGAATGAATAATAAGGCAAAGCAAGTTTTTGCGGGTTTTCTTTTAGGATTGATGGTAAGTGCGATTGGCTCTTTTGTATTTGTCATGATATTGTTACCAAAATATTCTTTTGAGAAGCTATTCTTTGGTTTGGTAGAGAGGGGGTTGCTGACCAAGGTCATTACCTTAGGAACTTTGCCAAATGCGATTGTTTTTCATTTGCTAATTAAAAAGAAAAGAGATTACATTGCCAAAGGAGTGTTGTCCGTAGTTGTCTCAATGGCTGTTTTTTTTGCTATTTTAAAAATGTTATAAATGAAATATTACTTAATTGCTGGCGAGGCCTCAGGAGATTTACATGCGTCTAATTTGATGAAAGCATTATTGAAAAAAGACCCTGAAGCAGATTTTAGATTCTGGGGTGGAGATCTCATGAACAATGTTGGTGGTGTTTTGGTAAAACATTACAAGGAGTTGGCTTTTATGGGGCTTCTTGAGGTGTTGAAAAACATTAGGAGTATATTCAAAAACATAGAAGCCTGTAAAAAAGATATTTTGAACCATCGGCCAGATATGATTATTCTTATTGATTATCCTGGTTTTAATTTGCGTATTGCAAAGTTTGCAAAAGATAATGGGATCAAAGTTCACTATTATATTTCTCCTAAAATATGGGCTTGGAAGGAGAGTAGAATTCATAAAATAAAAAGAAATGTTGACGAAATGCATGTCATTTTTCCATTTGAGGTTGAATTTTATGAAAAAAAACACAGTTTCCCTGTAAATTACATTGGTAACCCTTTATTAGATGCTATCGCGGATAGGGAGTTGATAGATGAAGAAAGTTTCAGAAAAAAACATTATTTGGGGTCGCTGCCTATTATCGCCCTTTTACCCGGAAGTAGAACACAGGAGATCAACAAAATATTAAGTATCATGCTTTCTGTGGTTGATACTTACCCAAATTATCAGTTTGTAATCGCAGGTGCCCCTAGTAAATCTATTGCGTTTTATAGACCCTTTATTGGAGATTCGAATGTTAAACTTTTATGTCATAAAACCTATGACTTGTTGTCTATATCTAAAGCGGCGTTAGTTGCCTCGGGGACCGCAACTTTAGAGACAGCTTTATTCAAAGTTCCCCAAGTAGTATGTTATAAAACCAGCTGGTTGACCTACAAAGTTGGAATGATGTTAGTGAAAATGGAGTTTTTCTCTTTGGTAAATTTGGTGATGGGCAGAGAGGTTGTAAAAGAGTTACTTCAAGACGACTTTAATAGAGAATCCTTGACGTTAGCGTTAGATAAAATTTTGCAAGGAAATGGTAGGTCTAATATGCTATTGGATTATGAAGCTTTGCATAAAAAATTAGGGGGAGTAGGCGCCTCAGATAAATTAGCATCAGCTCTTTTAAAATAAAAAAAAAGACTAACTTCATAATGCTATGAAGTTGTTGGTCAGTTACATACCTTTTCAGTTGTTGATGGGTATTTTTTTGGGGATTCTATTTCCACAGGGAAGCTTAAGATTTCTTGTTGTTTATTTGTTGGTCATAATCGTGTTGATGTTTTTATTACATCGTTTTATGATGCATAAATATTTTTCGCACCTCTTTTACTTTATACTCATTTGCATGTTTGGTATGTGCATGAGCTGGTTTTCTCAGCTGTATAATAATGATTTATCAAAGGAGAGTCATTATTTTAGATTTATTGATCAGTCGATTACAGCAAAACTGACCATTTGTAGGCAGTTAAAAAGTACGAAGGTAAGTGAGCGTTTTTATGGAAAATTACATATGATCAATGATACCCAAGTAGAGGGTAAGGTCCTAATTGAATTTCCACTTTCTGTCGAGAATGATTTAAAAGTTGGAGATGTTTTTGTTTGTAAAACAACTCTAAGGAGTATCAACGCTCCAGTTTCACCCTATGATTTTGATTATAAACGATATCTAATAAGACAGCATGTCTACGCAAAAATAAAATTAGAAGGACGTTATGTTAAGTTAGGTGAGGATAATTCTTTGTTGGTTACGCTTCAAAAGTTTAGGTCATCACTTTCAAAAACTCTTGAAGAGTCAAATTTATCAACCAACACAGTAGTGTTGATGAAAGCGATGTTATTAGGAGACAAAAGTAGTGTTACTCAAGAAATAAAAACTTCTTTTACAGATTCAGGGGTTGTTCATATTATTGCGATTTCGGGGATGCATATCGGGATTTTGTACTTTGTGCTTCTATTTACTTTTGGTTTTGTGAAACGCTTAAAATATGGCAACTATGTATACGTCTGTATGGTCTTGATTTGTTTGTGGAGTTTTGCTGTTTTTTCAGGTTTGTCTAGTTCAGTGGTAAGGTCAGTGTTGATGTTTAGTTTTTTTACTTTGACAAAATTAAAAAAGGGGAACAGATTGGTCTTTGAGGCCTTAGTGACCTCAATGTTAATTTTACTCTTATTTGATTCCAATTACATTTTTGACATTGGTTTTCAATTGAGTTATTTTGCTGTCATCTCCATTGTAACTTTTTACCCTTTATTTTCAAAGCATGTAACCCTAAAGAACAAGGTAGTCCTTTATTTTGTGGATATATTATTGGTGTCTTTTGTTGCACAATTAGGAGTTTTAGGTCTTACCTTATTTTATTTTCATCAAGTACCATTACACTTTTTACTTACCAATTTCTTTGCGGTCTCATTGTTACCCGTGGTATTATATGGTGGTATTCTTGTGCTGATTAAAGTGATCATCAATGTGCAGAGTGTTCACCTAGAAGTTTGGTACGATAATTTTATTTCTTTTTATCTACAAGTTATACAGTTTTTTTCATCTCTTTCTCAATGGATTCTGAAAGATGTTGAAATCAGAATCACTCATGTGTTAAGTTATTATGTTTTACTTTATGGTGTTTGGTATCTGGCCAATTCTATTTCCTATAAAAAAATTACTCATTTTTTTTGTTTGTGCATCGTTTGTCAACTCATGTTCATAGTAGAAACAATATATACAAAAGAAGAACTGCTTTTGTATAACAATTACGGACCTAGTTTGGTCACAGTTCAAACTGCTAAAAAATTAAGAATATTTGGGAAGTCAATTCTAAATCATAAAGATTCATTGCTGTTAAAAGAAAATCGATTCCAAAATAATATTGAAGAATTGATATGTGATACTAATGAAGTATTTGCTTTTAAAGGTGTGACCTATCTGATGGTTAACAAAACCAAGTCTTACGACTTGCTATCTAAAAAAGGAATGGTATTCATTATTAGTAACAATCCGAAGATAAACATGGAAAGGATGATAATCTCTTTAAGACCTAAAACTATAATTATTGATAATTCTAATTATAAGTACCATCAGGTAAAATGGATAGATACTTGTGAGAAATTTAACATACCCTTTTATATTATTTCAGATCAAGGAGCTTACAGAATGGGTTAGGTTTTACTGTTAAATTCTTTATCAAACTCTTCCCAATCTTTTGTTAGGTATATTTCTTCTCCCATGTAATGAAGAAGTTTTTCCATAATAGGTGTTTTTAAGTAGCCAGGCACAACTTGGATTAACTCTTGATTTTTGTTTAAAAAAACGGTTGAAGGGTAGCTTAAATTTCCATTTAGAAGAGCGGATGCCAATTCGTGTGTGCCGCTGCTACCATTTGGAATAAATTTAAAAGTATGATCGTTGTAAAAGATGCTTTCTTTTTGTTCAGCATCTAATTTTACAGCATAAAAATAGGTGTTTATATAATTTACAATGATTTTTTCTGAATAAGTATTGGCGTCCATTTTATGACACCAACCACACCATTCAGTGTACACGTCTATTAAAATAGGTTTTGGATTGGTTTTATTAAGTTCAATAGCTTTTTCAAAACTCATCCAATGAATCTGATCAGCTGGAGGATTTATAAGAGGATTTCCATAACTATAAAAAGTAATAAAAACGAGTATGATTTTGATAAACTTCATGTGATGTTTTTTTATTTTAGGCAAAGTGTAAAGAAATCAAGCATCGATGCCGTGAGACAATTTAATTAATTTTTTATTCAGTAAAGCGACAACTAATCCGGCAAATATAGGTACCAAAGTAAAGATTAAAAAGAAGGTGCTAAGGTTGTATTCATTTGTGATGGATTCTATTTTTCCACCCAAAGACCCTGCTATCTTATTACCAATGGCAATGGCTAAAAACCACATTCCATACATGAAGCCAATCATTTTTGCGGGGACTAGTTTGCTAACTTGAGAAAGTCCTACAGGTGAAAGACAAAGTTCTCCTAAAGTATGAAATAAATAAGCTAAAATTAACCAAATCATACTAACCCTAAATGTTCCTGCTACAGTACCAGAGGGTATCGTTTGCGCTCCAAAGGCTAAGAATGCAAAACCAATTCCAAGTAAAATTAACCCTAGACTATATTTTTGAGCTGATGTTGGATTGTATTTGCTTTCCCACCATTTTGAAAATAAAGAAGCAAAGGCAATAATGAAAAAGGAGTTTAGCGTGCTAAACCAAGATACAGTGACAATCGTTGTTTCAGATCTAAACTGATCGTATATCATACCTCCCACAATTGTCCAGATTACAAGAAAACTAATGATCAAAATAATGTTTGAGGTCTTGATTAGCTGATGCGTTTGTTTGTAAAGTAAAAACAAGACCCAAGAAATAATAGCTAATGGTATTATAGTTAATAGTGTATTGATTAGGTTATAAGCTATGGCATAGTTTCCAATCAATTCTCTTTGTGTATAGTCTCTTGCAAAAATAATCAATGAAGTGGCTCCTTGTTCAAAAGACATCCAAAAGAAGATTGTAAAAATTGCAAAAACAATTAAAGCGATCATTCTATCTCTAATTACTTTTTCATAACGTAAAATTCTACTGATGATCAAAAACAGAAACCCACCTAAAGCTAAAAGAATAGATTGTGTTGCACCAGATACACTATCAACGAATAGAGTAGAGGGTAAAAGGTTAATGTTCGCAATTTTCGAACTGGGGTCATCTAACAAATATAGAAGTCCCACAATAGAGCAGATTAAAATTAAAATTTTATCAATAGTTGTGAATGGGTTTGTCTGACCAACAGATGCTTTGGTGATTTTCTTATTTTCGATTGTCGATTGCTTCTTTGGGACTTCCCCTATCTTACCAAATAAAGGAGAGGATAACCAGAACTGGATCGTTCCGAAAAGCATAAATATACCAGCTAGCCCAAAGCCATAAGCCCAACCTTTAGTTTCTGCTAAATAACCACAAAGCATCATACCAAAAAATGCTCCAGCATTGACTCCCATATAGTAGATGGTGTATGCACCGTCTTTCTTTTTTGGGGCTTTGGTGTACATTTCGGAAATAATAGAAGTCATATTGGGTTTAAAAAAACCAGTACCTAAAACAAGTAGAGTCAGTCCTAGATACATGGATGTTTCATTTTCTAAGGCCATAGATACATGCCCTAAAGTCATAATTGTAGCCCCAATGATTACTGCCCATTTGTAGCCGGTGACTTTATCAGCAATGATTCCTCCTAGTAGTGGTGTTAGGTATAAAAAGCCAGCATAGGTNCCAAATAGGGCACCCGCTTGTTCAGCATTCCATCCCCATCCAGGGTTGTCTACACCAGTAATAGCCATGGTTAAAAAATTGACCAAGAGTACCCTCATTCCATAAAAAGAAAAACGTTCCCACATTTCCGTAAAGAATAAAACGAAGAGCCCGGAAGGATGTCCAAGCACAGTTCTCTGATTGGTTTCACTACCTCCAAAAGAAAATTCCATATGATAAGTTTATCATTGAAAATAAGAAAAAGCTGCCAATTGGCAGCTTTTTTTATTGAGTTTATTTTTAAATTATTTTTTATAACCAAACACAAAGTTAACTCCTGTTCTAAATGACAATTGGTTGATATCTTCGAGGGGTCCAAATATCTTATTAAAGTTGTCTGTTGCTAAATAAAATTGTAATGGTCCTAGTTTGGTCGCTAAGTTTAATCCGTAATCAATCTTTCCTTGATCATTTTTAATTCCAACGAGACCATATGTGGTGTTTTTCAAATCAACATTGTATCCTAGAGCGACCACAGATTCTCTNTCTGTAAATTGGTGATTATTAAATACAGTTACTCTAAATTGATGAATTTTAGATAGTTTGTAACTNCCAGAGACATAGGAGGTAGTTGCTAATGATGTTTTATAGCTTTCTCCCTCTCTTTCACCAACCTCTAGGTTACCCTCTTCGGTCAGTTTTTCTAATTCTTCTAAGACATCATTGTCTGAGTTCAAATCAGTTCCTACATATTCTAAATTACTGACATCTTCTAAATAATATTCTCTAAGATTATCTTTCCATGTTATGGAACCTATATCGTTTACCGCAGCCTCAATGACTAAATTAGGAATGATTTCATAACTAGCACCAATATCAAATCCAATTCCAGCATTCTTGAAAGATATATGCTCTATATCTTCACCATTGTAGCCAGCGCTCATGGCATAAGCATTATTAGTATTTATGGTCCAAGAGTAGTCATTATTGATGTCAACTTGTGCTTCACCATCTTTGTTTGTCGCTCCATCATTGATTCCCAATAAGTATTTAACCCTAATTCCAACTGCTAATTTATCATTTAGAAATTGTTGTGTAAATCCAAACCCACTTTCTACATATGTAGTCGTATGAATATCATCATTCAATAATATGGTATTGTTAGGTTTGGCTAAACCATCATCAAGTAGGTTTAGTAGACCGTTTTTACTCATTCCCCAATTTGTATTGTTCTTTAGATTTACAAAGAAAGATAAGGAACCGTGATTGCGTTTAAAAGCTAGGTTAAGTATGTTAAAATTTGTTATTACGGAGGTATTGATATCGTCTCCTTCAACTTTGTTCTTTACATTTCCATAATTTAACTCAAGTTTATTTGAGCCAGGTATTTCTGTAAGTAAGTCTGAAGGTGAAAATCCTAAATTCGAGGAGATAGACACTCCAGGCAATCCAAAAGAGAACGAGTTCTTTGGGATGTAAACTGGAGATACATCGATAGATTGTTGAACATAATCTCCTAGGTGAAAAAAAGAGATTTGGCTTTGAGCTTTTGCACTATTTGTAAGTAAGACAGTGAAAGCAGTTATGGTAATAATTCTTATTAAATTTTTCATTGTCTTTTTTTTAGTTGTTGTCATCATCTCCATTAATGCTAAGATCTACCACAAGAGATAAATCTAATCGTACTTTATCTGTGCTTTGTATTTTGGCAGCTTCAACATCTGTCGTGTTAAATTCTATAGCCGCTTGTATATGAGTTATGTTTTTCAAATCTTTTATGTTGTCAGTATCTAATTTGACCGTTGTAGTGGTAGGATCGATAATGTTGGAATCTTGTTTTAGTGCTCCGTTTTCATCAAGGTGATAGATTGAAAATCCATTTTCATCAACGGGAGCTCCTTCCATAAGTGAAGCAGGTTTAGAAAAAAGAATGTTTCCATTTTGGTCTAAAAAGTCCAAATTGATTTCACCAGACAATGGAATTGAGTTTCTTGTTAGCAATATTAAGTCTAAAGAGTTTAAGTTTTCCTCTAATTCGTCAACACTTTCAGCATCAAACTCAAAAGGGTTAGGGTTAAAAGTTAGTCCATCAAAAGTAACGTACAACGGTAATTCCACATCGATATCCAGACCTAAAGTATGGTCAACATCAAAGAAATTACTATTGTTGTTTGGACTATTCGGATTTGCACCCGCAACCACGTTCAAGTTGAATTGACTTGGTTTTGCGTTTAACAAGTCCTTTAAGTTTGAGTTTTCGTTGTTGAGAGTGATCACAGAAGAAATTGTTTCTCCATTGTTTGTATTACCATTGATAATAGCATAATGGTTCATCGTATTCCCATTGATTGGTTCAATCTGATCGTCATTAGGAGATGCATCTGTGATTGCTAAATTATTGGTTGTTATTCCATCGGTAGAAGAAATACTTTCAAGTGTTAGCCCAATTGGAAATCCATAACCGCTAGTTGCTGTAATTTTTAAAGTTGGATTTTCAAAAGAAATATTTCCATCTCCAAGTTCATTAAAAAAATCTAAATCAAATGATTCATTCTCTATGTTAAAGCTAGCTTCTTTAAAATCTCCATAAGCTGTTTTGGCTTTTGGAGTGTTCAGTCCAATGGTATAGCTTAATTTGTCATCATCACTCACATTGTCTCCTGCTTCAAATGTAATAACAGCATCGAGTTGTATTGCAATGGTATTGAATAAATTAAGAGAACTAGGATTAAAAATATCGTAGCTAAAATCAAAGTTGTAATCAATCAAGTCAACTTCAATCTCTGTTATATCGGTACCAATGTTGTTGTTTAATACAAATCTTTTGTTGTAGCTCCCTCCGTCACTTTTTCTTGTCAGAGATGGGATGGTAAATTCAATTTCAGTTTGAGCTTCAGTTGTTGTTTCCAAAGCGATTTTGAAAGTACCCTCAGAAAAGTTAGCTGCAGTCAATTCATATTCCAAGTCCAAAGTTTGATTCTCTTGAAAAGACTTAGATGCTTTGTCATCTGTAATGACACCTGTTACGTAAGCAACATTTCCTACAAGCCCTGTGTTTTCTAATAAATTAAAATCTCCGGTAAATGTTTGGTCTTCTACCTTAACAAAGTCGGTGTTGCCATCAGAATTAATGGATTGAGAGTAGTTGAAGCTTATCAGCGATTTACCATTGTCATCATAGCGACCAACACTCAGATCATCGCCTATCTCTTCAAATAATGCAGATGCAGTGTATTCAGAATGGCCAATCTTTAGGCCAAGTGCTAAACTTGGTGATTCGATTTCTTTTTCAAAAAAGGAGGTGTCAAAAGACTCAGAGCAACTTGTGATGTTCAAGCTGATGACTACTAATACAAGAAGATGAATTCTTGTTTTTTGTGCAAATTTTTTCATAAGTAACTATTTGTTAAATCTGCTCCAAAATTAGAAAATTAAATCTGTCTTGTGGTTTTTTTTCAAAAAAAACAGGAACAAAATGTTTTGTTTCTAGTATTTCAAGTTAAGGGTGCTATATTTGTTTATTATTTATTATAGTCAAGATAAAATATGTCAAATTTAGTCTCAGGTTTTTCAAAGTTTACTAAGGAACAGAAAATAGAATGGTTGTCTGAAAATTTTTTAAAAGGAAATAAAGATGCAAATCAAATCTTGCGTCTGTATTGGAATTCTGATGAAAAGTTACAGCAGTTACACGATGACTTTATCGAAAATACGATTTCTAACTATTACATGCCTTACGGTATAGCTCCAAATTTCGTGATTAATGGAAAACATTACGTAGTTCCGATGGCTATAGAAGAGAGTTCTGTGGTAGCAGCCGCTTCTTTGGTCGGTAAGTTCTGGTCTGATAAAGGAGGGTTTAGAGCATCTGTGTTGAGTACTGTTAAAGTAGGTCAAGTACATTTTATGTATGGGGGCAGTAAGACAGATTTAGAGTCTTATTTTTTGAGTAAAAAAACAGATTTATTAAAGTCAACTGAGACCATAACCGAGAACATGCGAAAGCGTGGAGGGGGGATATTGGAAATTGAGTTACGAGACAAGACAGATGAGCTTAAAGATTACTATCAGCTTCATGTTACTTTTGAGACCAAAGATTCTATGGGAGCTAATTTTATCAACTCTTGCTTAGAGGCAATGGCTCAAAATTTCGAGAAAGAAGATATTCAAATTGTGATGAGTATCCTTTCGAATTATATCCCTGAGTGTTTGGTTCAAGCTGAAGTTAGCTGTGAAGTTGAAAAGCTACATCCTACCAATGGCCTTCTATTTGCTAAGAAAATGAAGCAAGCTGTAGATATTGCGAATGTGGACCCTCATAGGGCTGTTACACATAATAAGGGGGTGATGAACGGAATAGATGCGGTAGTGATTGCGACAGGTAATGACTTTAGAGCTGTTGAGGCAGGTGTACATGCTTATGCCGCTCGCTCAGGTAAATATAAGAGTTTGACAGCGTGTGACATAGAGAATGGTGTATTTACTTTTTCTATTCAAATACCCTTAGCATTAGGAACTGTTGGAGGTTTGACAAGTACACATCCTCTGTCCAAATTGTCCTTAGAAATGTTACAAAACCCATCAGCTAAAGAATTAATGCAAATTATTGCTGTTGCTGGGTTGGCTCAAAATTTTGCGGCACTAAGAGCATTAACGACGACAGGGATTCAAGAAGGACATATGAAAATGCACTTGGTGAATATTCTTAATCAATTGGAGGCTAGTCAGGAAGAAAAGCAAAACATAACAAAACAATTGTCAGGAAAAACCGTAAGTTACAGTGGTGTTGCTGATGCTTTAAAAACACTAAGGGCCTAATGCAAAAATATTATAGCAATGGAAAACTATTGATCTCCGGAGAGTATTTGGTTTTAGATGGTGCCATTTCATTAGCTTTGCCAACGGTATATGGACAATCATTAGAGGTGTTTTCCTCTGATAACAAAAGCATCTTTTGGAAAAGCTATACTGTAGAAAAAGAATGTTGGTTTCAAGCTGAGTTTGGTTTTGAGGATTTTGAGATCATTCGTTGTACTTCTCTTAAAGATGATGGAAATAGAATAGCAAACACACTCCAAGAAATTTTAATCGCCGCGAAAAATCTTAACCCTAATTTTCTTAAAGATTCTGAAGGGTTAGAAGTCAGAACTTCACTTGATTTTCCTAATCATTGGGGTTTAGGAACCTCTTCAACTCTTATTAATAATATTGCACTATGGGCCAATATAGATGCCTTTGAATTGTTAGAAAATTCTTTTGGTGGTAGTGGATATGATATTGCCTGTGCACAAAATAATCAAGCCATTACTTACCAAAGAGAAAAGGGTCACAAAGTGATTACTACGGTAGATTTTAGTCCTGAGTTTAAAGAGGAATTGTTTTTTGTCTATTTAAATCAAAAACAAGATAGCAAAGAAGGGATCAATATGTATCGATCTCTAGAAACGAGTAAAGAACCATTCATTGAGGTTATTGATGATTTAACACGTAGATTGGTGCATGCCAAAACAATAAAAGAATTTTCGGAGTTGCTCAACAAGCATGAAGCGTTGGTTGCTAAATTGTTAGAAACCCAAACGGTCAAAGCAAAGTTGTTTGAGAATTTTAAAGGATCAATCAAGAGTTTGGGCGCTTGGGGTGGTGATTTTGTATTGGTTACTGGAAAAAGAGAGTATGTTTTTTCATACTTTGAAGCAAAAGGTTATGAAACCATTCTGTCATATCAAGATTTGATCTTGTCTTAGTATTTATCAAAATCGATATCGTCTAAGTTTTCGAACTCGTCAAAATTATCTTCAAATTCATCTTGGTCAAGCTCAAATTCTTTGTTCTCTTTTTCAGCTTTAAATTCTTTTTCAGGAGCTTGATCAGGAGTGTTACCGATGGATAGAATTAATTTGGGTATTTCTGTTGTAGTTGTTTCCGAGACTTCCAAAAGTTCACAATAGAATGTCCACATATTCATGTAGTCGTAGACATAGATAAGTTTTTCTTCTGGATCTTCAATGTTTTGTTCAATGGTTGTGTTGGTCATGCTCAAAGCATTAGGAGTATCATCCATGGCGAATAGAGGGATTTCTTCTCCTTGGTTCCATTCGTCGTCAGATCTATAAAACGATGCCATTTCTTGACCATTAAACCCAAACACATTTGCTATTAACTTGTGTAGTTCTTCCAAACTGTTTGAAGAATCAACAAGTAGTGTCCTGATAATATCTTCTTTTGTATCTAAAACAACTCTTATTTTGTATATCATTTCTACTAATTTATCCCTACAAAAGTAGCTATAAAACTCAATAAATATGTAATTTTACAGGAATTAAAATAAAATACAAATGGATGTTGAAAAAGCATTAGAGCAATTAAATCAGTTTAGAAAATCTACACTCATGGAAACTCTAGGTATAGAGTATACTGAAATAGGGGGTGACTATTTGGTTGCAACGATGCCAGTTAATTCAACCGTCCATCAGCCTATAGGAATTTTACATGGTGGTGCTACCGTTGCTTTGGCAGAAAGTGTTGGAAGTGCTGCCTCTTTTTTGTTTATTGATACTGAAAAATTTACGGTTAAGGGAATAGAAATTTCTGCGAATCATCTTAAAAGCAAAAAAGATGGGATAGTAACTGCAAAGGCTAGTCTGGTGCATAAAGGAAGAACTACTCATTTGTGGCAAATCGCTGTTACTGATGAGGATGGTGCTTTAATTTCAATGTGCAAAATAACCAATATCATCATCTCAAAGTAAAATTAAAGTTGAAATATTCAGAACAAATAGAGATTGCTTTTAAAGCTCAAAAACCTTTTGTTGCTTTTAAGAATCCCAATGAATCTATGGTAAACGTGATGATTCAACAGACCAATGATCTGGTAGAATTTAATGACTTTACAAAATCAGGATATGTGTTTGCTCCATTTAACAGTGATGAAACCGCCTACTTGATACAGCCAGATCTCTATTTTAAAGATAAAATAGAGGTTTTTGATGTCAAATCAGAGGGCAGTAAATCGATTCCCCTAAAGCAAGAACAGAAGTCACACATAAAAATAGTCAAGAAAGCGGTTGAAACCATAAAAGAGACCAAGTTGACCAAGGTTGTGATTTCTAGAAGTGAAAACGTGTTGGTTCCCAAATTTGACTTGATGACTGTATATAATAGGTTGTTAAATAAATATACGAATGCTTATGTTTATGTCTGGTACCATCCAAAAGTAGGTCTCTGGATGGGGGCCACTCCAGAAACTTTATTAAGGGTGAAAAGTAACTCGTTTAAAACGATGGCGTTAGCCGGCACTCAGTCTTTTAATGGTGATCTTAATCCTTCTTGGGGATCTAAAGAAATAGAGGAACAACAAATGGTATCAAGTTTCATCAAGAAACATTTGAAGCATGTAGTTAAAGATTTACGGTTTTCAGCTGTGGAGACAGTTAGAGCGGGAAGTTTATTGCATTTAAAAACAAATATTTCTGGACACTTATTTCAGGCTAAAGATTTGGCTAATTTGGTTCAGTTGTTGCACCCTACACCAGCAGTTTGTGGGTTGCCTAAACAGTTGAGTAAAACATTTATTCTTAACCATGAAAATCATCATAGGTCTTTTTATAGTGGGTATTTAGGAATGATCAATATGTCTGATGAAACTTCTCTTTTTGTCAATTTGAGGTGTTTTCAGATGAAAGGAGATGAGGCCAAATTATATATAGGAGGAGGGGTGACAGCCCATAGTGATGCGTTGAAAGAATGGGAAGAAACAATTGCTAAAAGTAATATTATAAAAGCCGTATTTTAGGATGCTTTTTTTTTGTGCTTATTATGCAGTTGTTCTTTTTTATATTTTTTGTACAAATGTGATTGTGCTCAAATAAAAAAACGACACTCGTCTATAGCCATTCAAGATATTCATGAGAGCAGCTTGCTTACTACCTAAAAACTTTTTATGTTTTTTAACCCTTAGTTACTAGCGTTTTTAAAATGATGTTATTGGGATTATATCCAGTTAAAATCATTTGATCCTACTGATTATATCAGTCGAACTAACTTTATATATGTTTGTGATCATTTACCAATAACTCTAAATTAATTATCAATCTTTTTAACAAGTTCTTTATTTACTTTTTTTATACCCAAATAAGCCTTTGAACTTAATGGTCTCTGCTATACCTTCAGGTAGCATTGTTTCCCATCCATTTTCATTCATACTGATTTTTCTAAAAACATCTTGACCTTGAATCTTCATGTGAGAAACATCATACTCAGTAATATCTATTATTTTATTGGATTGCTTAAAGTATTTGTAGAGTTCTTTTACTTTGTGGTGAAGTCTTAAATTGTTACTGTCTATGATGGTTTCGTCCTCTGATAAAATTGGGTAAAGGTATATTTTCAAGTTGTTTGAAAATAATTTACCTATCCCTTCGAGAATACTTCCTTTTAAGTTACGATAGTATTTGATGTCAAAAATATTCATAATACTATCAGACCCCATAGCAAATCCTATTTGTTCGTTGGTAAATTCCCCAAAATATTCAACTAATTTATAATATTCTTGAAAGTTGGTAATCATAACAATCTGTCCAAGAGAGCAAAGAAGGTCAGTCCTATCTAGAAAATCTCGCTCGTTGATTTCTCCTTCGTTTTTCAAGTTAGAAAGTGTGATTTCAAAAATGGTTTTGGTACTTTCAGGGTTTACTTTTTTATCTTCATAAAACAGTTTTTGGGATCCTTCATATACATCCATGTTGATTTTGGTTACAGGCCTAAATCTACCTCTCAGTGCCAGTATGTTTTTTTTGTAAAGTTCTTGAGCTGGTAACAAGTTTTTCCCTAGAGAATCAAACATGACTGCGTTTGTCATTCCATTTTTGACCAATTGCAAACTCATAAGTCTATTGTCCACATAGGTAAATCGAGGTCCTGAGAAATTGATCATGTCAATTTCTATTTCATCAAGATCTATATTGTCATACAATGATTTAATCAGATCTTTGGGGTTGTCATTGTAATAAAACGCCCCGTAAATTAAGTTCACCCCTAAGCGACCTAATGTTTCTTGTTGTAAGGTAGCATCTGTTTGTTTAAAACGTGTATGTAGTATGATTTCGTTATACCTTTCGTTTGAGTCCAGTTGAAATTGGATTCCTACCCATCCATGGCCTTTAAATTTCTTTGCAAAATCTATAGTTGCAACTGTATTTGCATAGGAGAAATAAATTTTTTCTGGGTGTTTGTTTCTATCCAGCCTATCTTCTATCAATTGAATTTCATGTCGCAACATTTTTTTCAATCGACTCTCCGTAACATATCTGTTGTGATTTTCAACACCATAAATTGCATCAGAAAAATCTTTGTCATAAGCACTCATCGCTTTTGCTATCGTTCCGGAAGAACCTCCTGCTCTAAAAAAATGTCGAACAGTTTCTTGTCCTGCACCAATTTCAGAGAATGTTCCGTAAATATTCTTGTTGAGATTGATCTTGAGTGCTTTTGTTTTACTCGTTAAAATATTTTCTACAGGGATATCTCCTTTGTGTGTAACAGCCATTTAGTGAGGGTTCAATTGATACAATCAAATATACTAAAATTGTATTGTATATGGTTGTCTTTTTATATTTTTGGATGAAGAATTTTTATATGAAAATAACTTTTTTAGGTACCGGGACTTCTCAAGGCATTCCCATGTTGCTGTCTGATGAACCAGTAAACTTTTCAACAGATAATAAGGACAAAAGAATGCGTTCTTCCATTTATATTCAGTGGGAGCAAGGAGCTTGCTTGATAGACTGTGGCGCTGATTTTAGAGTTCAAATATTGAACAATGAAATCAAAAGGATTGATGGTGTTTTTATTACCCACGAGCATGCAGATCATATTGCTGGATTAGATGATATTCGACCTTTTTGTTACAAAAATGGGCCGATGCCCCTTTATGCTATGTCAAGAGTGATGGATAGTTTGTCAGAAAGGTATGCTTATATATTTAAGACAAAGAATAGATATCCTGGCGCGGCTGCTGTGATCCCAACGATAATTGATGATTTGCCTTTTGAATTCTACGGAAAAAAAGTCATCCCTATACAAGTAGATCATGGAGGGCTTCCAATTCTAGGTTATAGGATTGATGATTTTGCTTATTTGACAGATGTCAAGACCATCAAAACCTCTGAATTACAAAAGTTAAAGGGGGTAAGGATAATTGTTCTAAATGCTTTACGAATTGAAACTCATCCCACCCATCTAAATTTAGAAGAAGCCTTAGCTTTGGTCAAACAAATTCAGCCTGTTAAAGCGTACTTTACTCACATCAGTCATAGACTAGGTTTTCATGAGGAAGTGAGTAAAAATTTACCTAAAAATGTGTTTTTAGCCTATGATGGACTAGAGATTGAATTGTAAGGAAGACCTATGGTATGTGTGTTTTTTGATTATTGTCAATTTTAAAATGATTCGAATTCTACATTTATATAAAAGTTTTTATCAACCTTTAGGTCTTGAATATTAGCTTTTAATTTTTTCCAATTTTGGCTCCTGGGCGTTATCCATTTTTCTTTGTTATTGAGATAAATTTTCAATGGGATTTTAAAATCATCAACAACGTTTTCCCAACGATAATAGAGGTAGCCTTTTTTAGATTTGATGGCTAGTGTAGGGATTTTTGTTGTGTTGAGGTATTGAAGAAAGAATTTTGATAAATTTAATTTAGAGTTCTTTGTGATGTAGCTTTGGATTTGTTTTCCTGTAACCGTTTGGTGATAAAAATCTTGGTTCATCCCTTTGAGTATGTTTCTCCAAAGATCATCATTGTTGAGAATTTGACGTAGCGTGTGAAGCATCAAGCTTCCTTTGGTATACATGTCTGAGCTTCCTTCATGATTGACTCCATAAACGCCTACGAGTGGAGAATCGTTTTTAACAATTGTCTTTAGTCCTTGTAGGTATTCATTTCCGGCTTTTTTTCCATAATAATATTCGATAAATAAAGCTTCGGAATAAGAGGTAAAAGCTTCATGAATCCATAAATCGGCTACATCTTTACAGGTAATGCTATTGGCAAACCACTCATGCCCAGATTCGTGAATGATAATGAAATCAAAATGATTACCCCACATAGAACTACCCATTGGCCTACCCATATATCCTTTTAAATATTGATTTCCATAACCAATACAGCTTTGATGTTCCATCCCCAAATACGGAGTTTCGACCAACTTGTAACCGTCTTCATAAAATGGATAAGGTCCAAACCAATATTCAAACGCCTTTAACATTTTGTGAACTTCTTTGAAGTGTTTTTTTGCTCTGTTTAAGTTTTGTGGGAGTACATAATAAGTACATGATAAGTTTCCATTTATCCCATTAAATGATTCCTTGAAACTAGTGTAATTAGCGATATTGATACAAACCCCATAGTTGTTAATTGGATTGGTCACGGTCCAAGTAAATGAAGTTGTGTGGTCTGAGTTGTTTTGGGTTTTGATTTTTTTTCCATTAGAGACCCCTGTCAAGTGTTCTGGGCAAGTGATCGTGATTTGCATGCTTTCTGCCTCATCAGCTGGATGATCTTTACACGGCCACCAAATACTAGCGCCAATAGATTGATTTGCCGTAGCGATGAACTCATTTCCATCACGAGTTTTATTCCATATGAATCCGCCATCCCATGGAGGGTTTACAGCTTCTTTAGGTTTTCCATGGTAAAAAACTTCAATTTTTTCAGTAGCCTTTACTCTTTGTTTTTTTGTTAAATTGACGTAGTAGCAATAGCCCTTTTTCTGATAGTTTAATTTTTTTTCATCTTGAAGGATAGAGTCAATAACCATTGGATTTTGTAACTCTATTTGTAAAATTTTAGAGGATTTTAATACTTTGTATCTAATCGTGTTGCTCCCTTTGATGCTTTTTGTGCTAGGGAAAACTTGGAGATTTAAAGTATAGTTTTTGACATCCCACCAAGCTCTTTCAGGAGTGATACTTCCTCGAAGTGTGTCTTGTTTTGTGAAGATTTGTGCAAGAGAAATATGGTAGCAGAAAGTGCAGATCAACAAGAACTTGTACATACCAGTGTTTTAAGACGTTATTTTACTCTTTGGTAATATAGGTAGTTCCTGTTTGTATAAAATGACTACCTAAATAGCCTGCCTTAAATTTATAATAATTTTTTTTAATCTTAGTGATACGAACCTTAAAAGGAATACTGTCTAGTTTGTTTTTTGGGGTTGTTTTACGCAATTCGTACTCAAAATTTGATTTCCAGAAAATAGAAAAAGTATCTACTTTGTTTTTGTAAGTTTCTATCTGTAGTGTTTTGGTTCTGTACAAATATGAGCTATCTTTTCTTTCTCCTAAGTAGGTCTTAAATCGACCTTCTTTAAACAACAAAACATCCGTTCTATTTCCTGAGTTGCAAGAAATAAAAACGGATATGAATATAATGTAAGAGATAAACCTCATCAATTTAGATACCAGTATAGTTGCTCGGGGTGATTATTTTTAGTTCTGCTTTGATTTCATCAGATACTTCTAGCGTGTCAATAAAATTAGCAATCGTATTACCTGTTATTTTTTCGTTAACACGTGTCAGTCCTTTTAGAGCCTCGTATGGATTAGGATACGCTTCTCTTCTTAATATTGTTTGAATGGCTTCTGCAACCACCGCCCAATTGTTTTCTAGGTCTCTAGCGAAAGCATCACGATTGATCAATAATTTTTCCAGCCCTTTTAGGGTAGAAGCAAAACCAATCAAGGTGTGTCCAAATGGAACTCCTATATTTCTTAACACAGTGGAGTCTGTCAGATCACGTTGTAACCTAGACACAGGAAGTTTTATGGCTAAGTGTTCAAAAATAGCATTTGCTATTCCAAGGTTACCTTCTGAGTTCTCAAAATCAATAGGGTTTACTTTGTGAGGCATTGCTGAAGAACCCACCTCACCTTTTTTGATTTTTTGTTTGAAGTAGTCATTAGAAACATATGTCCATATATCTCTGTCTAAATCAATAATAATTGTATTGATTCTTTTTACGGCATCGAAAATAGCAGCCATATGATCGTAATGCTCAATTTGTGTGGTTGGGAAAGAATGGTGTAATCCTAATTTGTTTTCTACAAAATCAGTTCCAAAGGATTTCCAATCAATATTTGGATAAGCAACGTGATGTGCGTTGAAATTTCCTGTAGCTCCACCAAATTTAGCAGCATGAGGGACTTGTTTTAGTAAAGTCACTTGTTGTTTGATTCGTTCAATAAATACCCTGATTTCTTTTCCTAAGCGAGTAGGAGAAGCAGGTTGTCCATGAGTACGAGCCAACATAGAAACATCACTCCATTCAGTGGCCAATTCTTCCAGTTTGTTGATTAGGACCACCAATTCGTTATCGTAAACTTCATCAAACATATCCTTGATAGATAATGGTATAGCAGTATTGTTGATGTCTTGGGAAGTCAAACCAAAATGGATGAATTCCTTAAAAGGCTCTAGGTTTAAATTATCAAATTTCTCTTTGATAAAATACTCAACAGCTTTGACATCGTGGTTGGTAACCTTTTCGATGTCTTTAATTTTTTGAGCATCACCAGGGGAGAAGTCTTGATAAATCTTTCTTAACTCTACAAACAATGAAGTGTTGAAATCTTCTAATTGAGGTAAAGGGATTTCACATAGCACAATAAAATACTCAATTTCGACTTTTACTCTGTATTTGATTAATGCTTCTTCAGAATAATAAGCAGCTAAAGATTCTACTTTTCCTCTATATCTTCCATCAATGGGAGAGATGGCATTTAAATGTGATAAACTCATGTTTTTGTAAATATGTTTAAGGGACAAAAGTACATCAAATTAAGAAAAGTAAAAAGATGTTTTTTTGTATTCTTTAAACTTTGTATTTTTCTATTTATTAAGGATNGTTGAAATCCAAAAGAGGGCTCAACAATAAAATTCTATAATTTTTAAAATTAGCTTTATGCGTAGTAATAAGATGTTCTTTTTGTTTTTTCTTATTTCATTTTTTGTGAGAGCTCAAGAAATTAATAGGTTCGATACCCAGGGCAACAGACATGGCTTTTGGGAAAAAAGATATGATTCAGGTAGAGTTAGGTACACAGGAACTTTTGATCATGGAAAAGAAGTTGGGGTGTTTTTTTTCTATCAAAATAAATTCATTAACAATTTCCCATCCATTAAAAAGAATTTTGACAAATTGACCAACAAAGCATCTGTTGTTTTCTATGATATCTATGGAAAGATAAAAACTGAAGGGGTCCTGATAGGAAAAAAAAGGACAGGAGTCTGGAAGTACTACGATCACCGAGAAAACCTTATTTTGATAGAACAGTATCTTCATGATCAACTCAATGGAAAGCGTACAGTTTTTTATGAGAATGGTCATGTAGCAGAATTGAGCAACTACAAAAACAATACGTTGGAGGGAATAACATCAAGATTTTCTAAAGATGGTGTTAAGCTAAATGAAATGACCTATAAAGGTGGTTTGCTCCACGGACGTACTAAGTTTTTTGAAGTCAATGGTAACCTCAAAGAGACCGGTTTGTACTATAAAGACCATAAAGTAGATCCCTGGGATTTTTATTACAAGGGTAGGTATATGGGAACAAAAGAAAATGTTAAGAAAAAGAGATACGCTTTGGACCTTGAGAATAGCGATACCCTATCAGGAAAGGAATTAGTGAAAATAGAATATTCCGTAGACAAGGATAAGAAAATACTAGAAAATATTGCTTTTAAGATGGAAGCGAAGATTAAAGAAGTAAAAAAACTTGCTGAAGCGGACGCTTTAAAAAGTAGACAAGCAAAAGAAGCCAAACAGAAAAAAGGAAAACTTACCGATGTTGCCATCATGAAAAACATCAATGCGAAAAGAAAAAAAAATACTGTCCATAAAAGCAAGTTGTCAGATGAAGAAATTCTTGCGAACATAAAAAAGAAGCATCAACCAAGTAGTAAAGAAAACAAGTAATAAGTTCGTGAGAGATGTGAGATAGTTTCCTTCAGTTCTTAGCTTATAAATGCAACCTAAACTCTTATTTTTGTATTATCTTTGCAACCACAATAATTTGAATATGAAACGTGTAGTAGTTGGACTTTCAGGCGGAGTAGATAGTAGTGTGACAGCTTATTTATTAAAGCAACAGGGGTACGAAGTAATTGGCTTGTTTATGAAAAACTGGCATGATGATTCTGTAACCATTTCTAATGAATGCCCTTGGTTGGAAGATAGTAATGATGCCATGTTGGTTGCAGAAAAGTTAGATATACCTTTTCAGGTGGTAGATTTGAGCCAAGCGTATCAAGAGCGTATTGTTGATTATATGTTTGAGGAATATGAATTGGGAAGAACACCAAATCCAGATGTATTGTGTAATCGTGAGATTAAATTTGATGTTTTTATGAATATCGCATTGGATTTAGGAGCAGATTATGTAGCGACGGGGCATTATTGTCGCAAAGGAGTTATCCAAGATTCTCAGGGTAAATCAACATATAAGTTAAAATCAGGAATTGATAACAACAAGGATCAATCCTATTTTCTATGTCAATTGTCACAACAACAACTATCCAAAGCTCTGTTTCCAATTGGTGAATTGACGAAACCAGAAGTAAGAGAGATGGCCAAGGAAATAGGTTTGGTCACCGCAGATAAAAAAGATTCCCAAGGTCTTTGTTTTATTGGGAAAGTCCGTTTACCTGAATTTTTACAGCAAAAACTACAACCCAAAGAAGGGGAGATTGTTCAGATTCCCAATACGTTTGAAGGGTACACGAGGAGCGTCCCTACTTTTAAAAACAAGGAGGAAGAGTTGGCTTTTTATAGTCAAAAATATTCTTATACTATATCTGACGGAAAAAAAGTTGGAAAGCACCAAGGAGCCCATTATTTTACAAAAGGACAGCGTAAAGGATTAGCTGTTGGCGGAACTCAAGAGCCCTTGTTTGTGATTGAAACCGATGTAAAAGAAAATGTGATTTATTCAGGAGAAGGTAAAAGTCATCCAGGATTGTACAGAAAAGTCTTATTTGTTAACAACCAAGAAACACACTGGATACGGGAAGACTTGACATTAAAAGTTGGAGGTTCGATGGAGGTAATGGCAAGAATCCGTTACCGTCAGCCACTACAGAAAGCCACACTTTACCAAGTTGCCAGTGGAATGTATGTTGAGTTTGATCATCCACAGTCCGCTATTCAAGAAGGTCAGTTTGTTGCTTGGCATACAAATGATGAGCTTTTAGGTTCAGGAATAATTTCCTAACTTGGTTCAAAAGAAGCATGAGATGAGAAAGTTTGTTTTTCTGATGTTATTATATTCAAGTCTGTTTCAAGCTCAAGAACACGCATGGGTTTATTTTAAAGACAAACCTAGTGCTGAAAGTTATCTTAATGCTCCAATTTCTATGTTAACTCAAAGAGCTTTAGACAGAAGGAGTCTTCAAAATATTGAAGTTAATATTCAAGATGTTCCTGTTGAGCATAGTTATGTTACGGCTGTTAGAAGTTCTCAAGGAATTGTTTTAAAAGCAAGGTCTAGATGGTTAAATGCTGTTCATGTCATGGGGAATCAAGCAGCTATTGAACAACTGATAGACTTAGCGTCAGTAGACCGTATTCAGTTTGCGAATAAAAACTCGGCAAGTCCTCGGTCACCCATTTTATCCTCAAGTAAAATAATAAAGTCAAGTAAGTTTGCTTCTTTACAAAATCTCGAATACGGAGAAGCAGAGAACCAGGTAAAAATGATTGGTGTTGATTCTTTCCATACTGCGGGTTATGAGGGTTTAGGAAAACAAATCGCTATTATTGATGCCGGGTTTTATGGTGTAGATACCGCTGGAGCTTTTAGTCATTTATTTGATGGTGAGGTGAGCAATGGTGAGATACTTGGAGGCTATGATTTTGTGACTTCATCTGGACAGTATTACCAAGATACAGGAACCTCCCATGGAACCCACGTATTGTCAACCATAGCGGCTATCAAGGAAGATGAATTTGTTGGGACGGCTCCCAAATCAAGTTTTTATTTATTTATTACCGAAGAGGTTTCAAATGAATCTCCGTTAGAGGAAAGTCTGTGGGTGCAGGCAGCTGAAAGAGCAGATAGTTTGGGGGTGGATATTTTAAATACTTCATTGGGGTATAGTGAATTTGATGATGCTAGGTATAATTACACCTATGCAGATATGGATGGGAAGACGACATTTATAACTCGTGGAGCTAATATTGCAGCGCAGAAAGGGATAGTCGTTGTAAATTCAATCGGGAATTCAGGAAATGATGCTTGGCAATATCTTACTGCACCCTCTGATGCCAAAAATATCGTTGCCGTAGGTGCAGTCAATATTGACAGATCCATGACCTCTTTTTCTTCTTATGGTCCTTCGTCTGATCAAAGAGTTAAACCAGAAACTCTGGCTCAAGGAGGTGATGTTAAAATTGTTGACAGTGATAATATCGTAAAAACCTCAAACGGTACTTCTTTTTCAGGACCCATCATCGCAGGAGCTGTGGCTTGTTTGTGGGAGTTTTATCCAGAAAAGTCAAGTTTAGAGATCAGAGATTTAATTATTCAAAATTCCAATTTATTTATGAACCCAACACAACAAGGGGGGTACGGACTTTTAAATTTAACCCATTTGATCACAGAACTTCCAGTATCTAGAGAAATCAAATTATCTCCTTTTTCGATTTCCTTTTTGAACGATATAAAAACCCTTAGATTTCAATTTAACGAACCAATCGTAGAAGCTTTGGATGTCCAAGTCTTTTCAGTAGCTGGTGTTATTTTAAAGCGAAAATTCGTTACTGAATNTGATTGTGATATTAAATTTACAGATGTTGNTCAAGGGCTATACTATTTGCGTTATAGCTATAAAAACAAAAATGAATTGATGACTTTTTATAAGATGAATTGATGACAAATAATAAAATTACTAGGTTATTCAATATTGATTACTCAATAATTCAAGGAGGAATGGTTTGGGTTAGTGGTTATAAGCTTGCTGCTGCTGTTAGTAATGCAGGAGGTTTAGGTTTAATTGGTGCGGGTTCAATGTATCCCGAAGTGTTTAGAACTCATATTCAAAAATGTAAAAAAGCAACCCATAGACCTTTTGGTGTAAATCTNCCTTTGATTTATCCGGATATCGATAAAATGGTAGACATAGTCATAGAAGAAGGGGTAAAAATTGTATTTACTTCAGCGGGAAACCCTAATACTTGGACCTCAAAATTAAAAGCTCATGGGATTAAAGTTGTACATGTAGTGAGTAGTATAAAATTTGCAATAAAGGCTGAAAGGGCAGGAGTAGATGCCGTAGTTGCAGAAGGTTTTGAAGCAGGTGGGCACAATGGTCGAGAAGAGACCACCACTTTTGCGTTGACACCGATGGTAAAAGAACATTTGTCTATTCCATTGATATCTGCTGGAGGAATTGCAAGTGGAAGAGGAATTTTAGCCGCTGAAATTTTAGGTGCAGATGGTGTTCAAATCGGGAGTAGATTTGCAGTGAGTAAAGAATCTTCAGCCCATACTAGCTTCAAGAATTTAATCACAGAATTACAAGATGGTGACACTCAATTGACTTTTAAAGAATTGGCGCCCGTTAGGATTGTCAAAAACAATTATTACCAAAAATTAATAGAATTTTATAAAACCCACCCTTCAATAGAAGCTTTAAAGATCTTTTATGATCAAGCTAAACTAAAAACAGGTATTTTTGAAGGAGATATTTTAGAAGGAAAATTAGAAATAGGGCAGATAGCAGGTTTGATCAAGCAGGTGAAGCCTGTTTCTGAACTAATGAATGAAATGATATCAGAGTATAATACTGTAAAACAAAACTTAAGCCAAATAAGATGACAAATAATGATGTGTTTAGAAGGTTAAAATATGCTTTTAATTATAATCCAGAAAAAATAATTCTTTTGTTTGCTCAAGTTGGTGTCAAAGTAGATAGAGTTGACATATCTAAGTATTTGGAGAAAGATACAGATGAAAAAGAAAACACCTCTCTTACAGATTTTCAATTTGCTAGTTTTTTAAACGGTATGATTGTTGAAAATAGGGGAAAAAAAGATGGCCAAATTCCTGTCGCGGAAAAGGAACTTGATAACAATATTATTTTTAGAAAATTGAGAATTGCTCTCAATCTCAAAGATACAGATATCTTAGAGTTGTTAAAATTAGCAGGCTTTAATTTTGGTAAATCAGAATTATCTGCTTTTTTTAGAAAGCCCACCCATCAACATTATAAGAAATGTCAAGATCAAGTATTACGAAATTTTTTAAACGCTCTATTTTTAAAGCATCAAGAAAATAAAAGCAAATAGTTTTGTGGTCAAGTATCACTGTGTTGACAACTAAAATAGTCACAAGTTGATTGGTATTCCGAAATAGAATTCTAGAACTTTAAGCTTAAATATATAGTCATATTTTGCTTTAATTACATCGGTTTCTGAATTTATGTAGCTTGTTTTATTTTGGTTGAATGTGAAAGCATCTAAAATACCTAAATTAAATCTTTCTGTCGCATATTTGTAAGCTAGACTTCTTGCTTCTAAGGCTTTTAGGCTTGCTTCATAGTTTTTTAGAGCACCTTTTGTATCGTTAAATGCTTGGTATACTTTGTCTCTTAGATCAAATTTTGATTGTTCGAAATTAAGTTTAGCTTGCTCTAGTTGTAGTTTTGATTTTTTTACCGAGTTTTTTATTTGTAGTCTATTGAATATGGGAATGTTTAAATTTAATCCAAACGAATACCCTTTGTTATCGTTTATTTGGTTGTTAAAATTTGGAGAATTAAACAATTCCGAAGTGAAGTAATTAGTATTGAAACCATAAGATGCATTTAAGGTAGGTTGGTAAGCACCTTTTGCTATTCTGATATCATTTTCAGCAATTTCAACAGCGAGTTTAGTTTTTTTTATTTCATTCCTAATGGCCAAGGATTTGTTATAAATGTCATTAGCATTTTTAGAGGCAATGTCAGAAGGAAGTAATTCGTAGGAGTCCTCAACAATATCGAAATTCTCTATGTCCTCTAAAACCAGTAAGTTTAAGAGAGATAGCTTTGCAATTAAGATATTGTTTTCCATATCGATAACTGCTTTTTGTTGCTCAGCGGAGGTTGCTTTTATTTCTAAAAGATCACCTGCTGGTTTAGTTCCTGCCTGTACCAATTGTGCTGTTCTCTCTATTTGATTCAAGGTCAGATCAAGTTGTGTGTTTAGAGCTTTAAGGGACTCTTTNTTGAATAATATTTGTAGGAAAGCATTGCAAACATTTAATGAAATATTGTCTGTCATATCAGCTAATTGATATTGGTTAGACAATAAATTTAGTTTTGATCTGCGCAGTTCTCTAATGTTTCTTAGTCCGTTGTATAATGTAACATCCGAACTCACTCCAAAGCCGGTGTTTTGAGTAATGGCTATAACGTTGTTGTTCGTGATTGGATCTGTATTCAGTCCACTTCTCCAAGAATGGTTTAAGCGTGTATTTAAGTTTGGTAAAAAATTAGCTTTGGCTGTTGAAACCTCAATTTTTGCATTTTCGATAGCTAATTTCGATTGTTTAACTGTGATGTTGTTTTCAATGGCATAAGCTACACATTCTTCAATTGTCCATTTTTTTGTTTGGGCAATTGACAAGATGTAGTTACACAAAAAGATACTTAGTAAAATTTTTGTTTTCATCTTTTTTATTTTTTCTTTTTGTATTTATCTTTTTCTGCCGATACTTGATTCCAAACTTTAATCTTTTCGTTTTCTATTAGACCTTCTATGATTTCTACATTAATACCATCAGAGATCCCTAGTTTTATTTCCCTTCTTTCAAATTCTTGAGGTGTTTTTTCAACTTCTACATAGGGTTGTTCAGTTTTTCTATCATATTGTACTAAAGCTTCTTTGATTGCAAGTATATTTGTTTTCTTTTCAAGGATCAAAGCTGCATTAGCGCTATAACCGGCTCTGATGTTTACATTGTTTATCATTTCTAGACTTGCTTTAATTTTAAATAAAACTGCGCCTTGTTCGTCCACTCCTTTAGGTGCAATAAAGGTTAGGTTCGCTTTGAATTTTTGAAAATCGATAGCGCCAATGGTTACTTCTAAAGTTGTGTTTTCTTTTAGTTTTCCTACTTCGGTTTCATCAACCTTACCTTCAAAAATCATTTTCTTTAAATCTGCGATAAAAGCAATTGTTGTACCTGCATTAAAATTATTACTTTCTATTACTTGGTCACCCTCTTTGACTGGAATTTCTAATATAGTTCCAGAAATCGTTGCTCTGATATTGGTATTTGCGGAANATGAGCCATTGGCTGAACCTAGTTTAATGATACGGTAATCTTTTTTTGCATTTACAATATCTTGTTTGGCTTGATCGTATTTAAGCTGAGCAGTATTAAATTCCTGGATAGCGATAACTCCTTTGTTAAACAATTGTTTACTTCTATCGTATTCTTGTGCAATATTGTCGTAAGAAAGTTGTGCATTGATAACCCTACCATTTGCACTATTTAGTGCTTGTTCGTTTGGAACAACTTTGATTTTGGCGATCAAATCCCCCTTTTCAACATATTTACCCTCTTCCACAAAAATGTATTCAATAATACCTGAAATCTGAGGCTTAATTTCTACCTCATCTTCAGGGATTACTGTTCCTGTGGCTATAGATTTTTTTTCAATATTGGTGATAAAGGGTAGTTCTGTTTTAAATTCAATTGGAGAGCTACTGTTTTTATCAATAAAAAATTTAATGACAAAGATAAACGCGACGAGTAGTAGTAAAATGATAACGATTTTTATTGCTTTTCTCATGATGTAGATGGATGTGTTTTTTGTTAACTATTTAAGGCTTCTATGGGGGATACTTTTGTTGCTCTCGTGGCAGGAATTAATCCTATAAGGGTTCCTAATACAGTAAGTATGCCAATAGAAATGAGTACGATGAGTATAGATACAGAAGGATTTACCAGAGTAGCATCAGCTCCTTGTCCCCATATTTTATCAATCAATATTAAAACCAACCCACCTCCCACAATTCCTAAAAAACCTGCAACTAAAGCTATAGTTACTGCTTCTAAAATGATTTGTCTTTTGATCATTAGTGGCGTTGCACCGATAGCTCTTCGTATACCGATTTCTTTTGTACGCTCTTTTACGGTGATTAGTAAAATATTACCGATGGCAAATACTCCCGCTATGAGTGTTGCAATTCCAACAAACCAAGTTAAAAATTGTATTCCAATCAAAAAACCATTAAGTTTTTCAAATTCTTTACCAAGGTTGAATCCTCCTATTGCACGTTCATCTTCTGGATGAATGTGATGAAGGTTTTTGATCATTAACTTAAGATCTAATTCTAGCTGTTTGATATTGCTGCTTTTTTTGCCTGTAACCATGATTAGGCCAACTTCTTGCCCAGTATTGTATATTTGCTGATATGTTGAAAAAGGGATGTGGATATTAGAACTCATTCCTATGTTTCCATTTTTAAATAGCCCAACAATAGTGAAATTAATTTGATTCAGTTCAATATTCTTTCCTATTGGGTTTTCATTGATGTCAAAAAATTGTTTGTAAAGGTCTTCAGAAATAACCATTACTTTTCTCTTATTTTTTATATCTGAATTGTTAATAAATCTACCTAGAATGAGATTTTTCTTTTGAACTTTGTCTAGGGTTGGAAAATCTCCATAAACTGTAAAATCCCCAGATTGGAAATTTTTGACAAGTTTACCATTTCTTCTAATTCGTGGAACCACAAATTCTATTTCTTTGATTTCCTGTTTAATTTTCTCAACATCCTTCAAGTTCAATTTTAGCCTTCTTCCTTCTTGAAAACCATGAAAAGCTTTTTCTGTTGATCGTCCCCAGATAAAAACACTATTGGTCGCAAAATCTCCAAATAGTCTACTGAAAGAGTTTTCCATTCCACGAGCACAACCTAGTAAAGTGACCAATAAAAACACACCCCATGTAACACCAATTACAGTTACCAGTGTTCGGGTTTTGTTTTTCTTAATACTTTCGTAGATTTCCTGCCAAGTATCTCTTTCAAATAAAAAATTCTTCATTAGTCGTCTCTTAGTGCTACAATCGGTTTGATTCTAGAAGCTCTTTTGGCAGGAACATAACCTGCAATACAGCCAGAAATGATCAATGTAACCATGGCACCAATGATAATAGATGTTTCAACATTAGGATTGGTGATGAAATATTTTTCTAAACGATCTCCGATGAGTTTGATTGTCCCGATACCTATCAATATACCAAGATAACCTGCAACAGAAGTAATCGTAATGGATTCTAAAATAATTAAAGATACAATTGATTTAGGGGATGCTCCTAATACTTTTCTAATTCCCAGTTCTTTTTGACGTTCATTAACTACGTAAACCATAATATTGCTAATCCCCACAATTCCAGCAATTAACGTTCCAAATCCAATAAAAAAAACTAGAATTGTCAACACAATCATCATCGTGTTGGTTTGCTTTATAGACTCTGCAACATTACGAATTCGGATTCCTCTTTGATCTTGTGGGGCAATTCCCAGTAGTTCTTTTAGTTGTGTCTCTAATAACTCAGTAAAAGCAATGATTTCTGAGTAATTCATGTTTTTATCGTAGGTAAGATCTATGCCGTTGATATGATCGTTATTGGCATATAAGGTTTGAGCGGTTGTCAGGGGGATGTATATTATATTTTCGGCTTCATCATCGCCCTCTTTTGTGAATACGCCAATTACCTTAAAATTGATTCCTTGAAGGTTGATGTATTTACCAATTGGAGTTTTGTTTTTAAATAAGTCCTTTTTGATCAATCTTCCTATGATGGCAACTTTTTTATTATCGTTGAGGTCTGAAATGTTCACAAATCGACCTTCATTCATTTTATATTGATCAATAAATTGATGATCTGGTAGAATAGCAACAGCTGAGTAAGTATTTTTTTGTTGTCGATAAGAGACGTTAAAGTTTTTGTAGATTTTCGATGAAATATATTCTACATTATCTTGATTTTTTGATTTTATAAATTCTACTTCTTTATTTGTAAGTTGTATTTGTCTCCCTGATTTTTTTCCTTCGTAGGGTTTGGAGGTTCTACCAGAATTTATGTAGATAGCGTTTGGAGTATCATTCACAAAAAAGGTAGAGAAAGTGTTCTGCAAACCGTTAGATATTCCAAAAAGCAATGTAAATATTAATATAGCAAATGTGATGGTAAAGCCAGAAAGTATTGTCCTCAGCTTATTTTTTCTAATGCTTTGGACTATTTCAAACCATAAATCTCTATCAAATATCATGAGGTTTCTAAGTTTTGATTTTTGCTTTTATCCTCCATGATAACTCCGTCTTTAAGTCTAATAACTCTGTTGGTCTGATCAGCTACATCTTCTTCATGTGTGATGATGATTACTGTCATTCCTTCATCGTTGATGCTTTTTAATAATGACATGATCGTTTCAGTAGTTACAGAATCCAAAGCACCCGTGGGCTCATCAGCAAGTATGATTTTGGGCTTTGTTACTAATGCTCTTGCGATGGCAACACGCTGTTTTTGTCCTCCTGACAATTCATTAGGAAGGTGATTTGCCCAAGCTTTTAGTCCTACTTTCTCTAAATATTCTAGGCCTATTTTTTTACGTTCTTTTTTGTTATAGCCTCCTTTGTAGTACAATGGTAGTGAAACATTTTCAAGAGCGGTCTTGTAAGGAATAAGATTGAAGGATTGAAAAACAAAACCAATAAACTCATTTCTCAATAACGCTCCACGGGTTTCATTTAAGTCTTTAATAATTTTATTATTGAGTTTGTAAAGGCCTTGATCGTGCGTGTCTAATAGACCAATAATATTTAAAAAAGTAGACTTTCCAGATCCTGATGATCCCATGATTGAAATAAACTCACCTTTCTTTACTTCTAGATCAATTCCTTTCAGAACGTGAAGCGCGTCTTTTCCTACTTGATAAGATTTATGTAGGTTTTCAATATGAATCATGATTTTTTTTTAAAAATATAACTATTAATTTATTTTTCGTGTGGGATTTTTATGTAGTATGTTTTTCTAGATTTGTTGTTTAATTTGTTTTCCTTTAGCCAAGGGTTCAATATTTTAAGTTCCTTATAGTTGGTCTTATGTAGTTTGGCAAATTCTGAAACATTAGCAATAGCAGTGTCTATTTTTAAGGTTTTAAATTTGGGCATTGAGTACAAATCATTTTCATCGTAGACAAAACCATAATCGTAGGGTTTACTGAGGATTTCTTTAACGGCAATGATTCGTGGTATGTATCGAGAAGTTTCTTCGGGTAGCAATACATCGTAGTAGTCCTGTACCATTTGTTCTTGCATTCTTCTGCGAAGACCACTGATTCCAAGATTGTATGAAGCTGCAGCTGCTGTCCAGTTTCCAAATTTTTCCTTTGCTTTTAAGATATATGCACAAGCTGCGTGAGTGGCTTTCTCTACATCATATCTTTCATCTACATTACTGTTTACCTCAAGTCCTTTTTCCCTCGCGGTTTTGGGCATCAATTGCCAAAATCCTTTCGCACCTGCCGGTGAACTTACATTTTGTAAGCCACTTTCTATTACCGCCAAATATTTAAAATCTTGTGGAATGTTGTACTTGGATAAAATAGGTTCAATAATTGGAAAAAATTTATGAGCCCTTTTGATCAGTAATAGTCCATTAGATTGCCAATAAGTGTTGACAAGGAGCTCTTTATCAACACGCTCTCTAATGTCGCTTTTGTCTACAGGCACAATTTCATTGGCAAAATGTAACTGATTTGAAATTTTAATAGCTTTGATACTGTAGTTTTCTCCAGTTTTTCTTGTAGAGGAGGTTGCGTATATAAAAAGGGGTAATGTGATCATTATAAATATCGCAAAACCGAACCTCAAAAATTGTTTATTCATGGTAAAAAAAAATATAGTAACAAGTTACGAAAATTAACTTAAATATCTTAGCAGGTGTTGCTGAATAATACTGCTTTTTGTTAGTATCATGACATGGGTTCCATTTTCAATTAATTCACATTTACCTATTTTGTTTATTGGGATAATTTTATCTTTATCTCCATGCAATCGAAGCATGGTCACTGTGTTTTTTTGTGCTTTCCAATGTAGAAATGATCTGGTGGCCCATAGGAGGTATCGCTTACTTCTTAGAGGTAAATATTTTCTATAAATAGAGAGCGTTCTTTTTATTTTTTTTGTTCCATTCTTCATCAGCAAACGTTCCGTGAAGTTGATTGTGTTAATCGGTAAGAATCGATAAAGTTTTAAAGCTTTTGTCATTTTGAAGAATAAACTAAATTCTTTAGGAGTTTTTAGGCTTGAAATCAGTATGATTTTATCACAATGAATGATCCGTGCGATCTCTTGCGCAAGCATTCCGCCAAAAGAAACACCAACAATTACTGGGTTTTCTTCTGTAATCTGCTCAGCAAAGCGTTTGGCGTATTTTGTCATGGATTCGTTCCTAGAGTAGGGCATAATCCATTCCAAAAAGTGTGTTTTGTATTGTTCAGCAGGCAAATGGATACGTTCAAAAATTTTAGAACTAGCAGACATTCCTGAGATGAAGTATACGTGTGTAAGTTTTTTCTGTTTCAAGAGCTGTTTAAATCAAATCATTCAAATTTACATTTTTTTCTTGAGTTCTATTGATCCATTTGAAGCGTGCACAGCCTTCCTCATCTATTTCTGTTAACTCTACTTCATGGATTTCATTGACCAATTCGGGATTCCAAGGTGTTTTTACTTTGACATAGTTTTCTGTAAATCCGTGAATATATCCTTCTTTGTTTTCGCCCTCAAACAAAACGGATAGTTTGTTACCCAATTGACTTTCGTAAAAAGCTCTACGTTTTTTCACGGATAATCCCCTAAGCATTTTGCTGCGTTTTGCTCTTACGTTTTTTGGTACTACACCTTCTAGGTGAGTTGCCTCGGTATGATCACGTTCTGAGTAGGTGAATACATGTAAATAGGATATATCTAGCTCGTTTAAGAATGTGTACGTTTCTAAGAAAAGATCTTCAGTTTCTCCCGGAAATCCAACAATAACATCAACTCCTATACAAGCATTGGGCATTTTCTTTTTAATGCTGTTCACACGGTTAACATAAAGATTACTCATGTAGCGGCGTTTCATTTTTTTCAAGATTTTATCGCTACCACTCTGGAGTGGAATATGAAAGTGTGGAACAAAACAGTTAGATTCACTCACAAAAGTTATGGTTTCGTCTTTAAGTAGGTTTGGTTCTATAGAAGAGATTCTTAATCTTTTAATTCCTTCTACTTTGTCTAATGCTTGCACCAGTTCGTAAAAAGTATGCTCGTGTTTCTTATTCCCAAATTCACCTTTTCCATAATCACCTATATTGACTCCTGTCAGAACGATTTCCTTTATTCCGCGAGCGGAAATTTCTTTGGCATTTTTGAGTACGTTTTCCAAAGTATCACTTCTTGAAATCCCACGAGCTAAAGGAATGGTACAATAAGTACATTTATAATCACATCCATCTTGAACCTTGAGGAAAGCACGAGTCCTATCTCCAATTGAATAGGAACCAACATAAAAATCAGCGTCCTCAATTTCGCATGAATGAATTTCCCCTAAGTCATTTTTTGATAAATCGTTGATGTAATCAGTAACTTTAAATTTTTCGGTGGCCCCCAAAACTAGATCTACCCCATTAATATTTGCTAACTCCTCAGGTTTTAATTGTGCATAACAGCCTACTGCAATCAAGAAGGCTTGATCATTTTTTTTTAAAGCATTTTTTACAATGGTCTTAAATCTTTTATCTGCATTGTCGGTAACTGAGCAGGTGTTGATCACATATATATCTGCCTGTTCATCAAAATCCACTCGAGTAAAACCCTCTCTTTCAAAGTTGCGTGAAATCGTTGAAGTTTCTGAAAAATTAAGCTTACACCCTAAGGTGTAAAAAGCTACTTTTTTTTGCGGTTTCATTCTCGTAATTTTACAACTGCAAAGGTATGTTTTAAAAAGTAGAAAGTAAAAAAAGTCGAAAGTAAAAAGTGGTTGAAAACTATGATTTTGAAGTTTTAAATCGCATATTGCCGAAATGAGGACGTTTGGAGAAAAAAATATAGATGAATTGTAATTAGAATTCTTAATGATAAAAAAAGTAGTTGTTTTTTTGAGTTTTCTTTTGTTTCTAACCTCATGTAATCATGAGTTTGATTCACAGGACGAGTCAAAAGTGTTTAGGTATAACGAAAAAGATAATATAACTTCTTTAGATCCCGCATTCGCGAAGAATGAGCCTAATATTTGGGCAACAAATCAGTTGTTTAATGGTTTAGTGGTTTTTGATGATCACTTGAATATCAAGCCCTGTGTAGCTAAGAAATGGGAGATCTACAATCAGAATAAAACCTATGAGTTCACCCTCAGAGATTCTATATACTTTCATAAGAACATTTCTTTTGGAAAAGACAGTACAAGAAGAGTTACAGCCTATGATTTTGAATATAGTTTTAGTAGGATATTGGATCCTAAAGTAGCCTCCTCGGGTAGGTGGGTACTCCAGAATGTAAAAAACTTTAAAGCGGTCAATGATTCTGTTTTTAAGATAGATTTGCATCAGGCTTTCCCTCCGTTTTTAGGCTTGTTAACCATGCAGTACTGTACTGTTGTGCCCAAAGAAGCAGTTGAGTATTACGGGGCAGAATTTAGATCAAACCCAGTCGGTACAGGGCCTTTTTGTTTTAAGTTATGGGTTGAGAATACAAAGTTGGTGTTTAGGAAAAACCCTTTGTATTTTGAACGAGATGAAAAAGGCAATCAATTGCCATATTTAGAGGCAGTAGCCATTACTTTTTTCGCAGATAAACAAACTGAGTTTATGCAGTTTATTCAGGGGGAATCAGATGTTTTATATGATTTACACTCTTCATATAAAGACGAATTATTATCTCCTCGAGGAGAATTATTAGCCAAGTATAGAAGTAAATTGAAATTAGATAAAACTCCTTATTTGATAACAGAATACATTGCTTTTTTCATGGAAGGTAAAACGGTGGGTAATCATCCCTTAATCAGAAAAGCAATTAATGTGGGTTTTGATAGAACTAAGATGTTGCGATATTTGCGAAATAATATAGGGACACCAGCGACTGGCTTTTTACCTAAGGGGCTCTCAGGTTACCATAAAAACGACAGAAATTTATATAATCCAAAACTTGCGATTCAATTGGTAGAACAGTACAAAAAAGAAACAGGGGATCAACATCCATTAGTTACTATAGCAACCAACTCTAGTTATACAGATTTGTTCGAGTTTGTTCAGAGAGAAATACAAGCAATTGGAATAGATATACAGCTAGAGATTTTACCATCACCCATTTTAAGGCAAAAAAAAGCAAATGGAAATTTACCTGTATTTCGAGTAGGTTGGATTGCAGACTACCCAGATTCAGAAAATTTTTTATCCCTTTTTTATAGTAAAAACTTTGCTCCTAATGGTCCAAATTATTCTCATTACAGTCATCCAGTTTTCGATGATTTATATGAGCAATCTTTATCTCTAACAAACAAAGATGAACGCGTAAGGCTTTATAAAAAAATGGATAGTATAATTATGGATGAAGTTCCAGTGGTTCCCTTGTTTTATGATGAAATTGTTCGATTTAAGCACAGCGAAGTAAAAGGTTTAAAAACCAATCCGACCAATCTTTTGAATCTGAAAAGTGTTTACAAAATAAAATAATTTTGATTTCTGTTTGTGATAGAATTTTCAAATTATTGTTCCTTAGTTTTTTGAAGTTTTTTGACCACCTTTAAAATTATTTTTTTAGGGGTAATAGGTATAAGGGATATCAATATTTTTTGACTCAAAGTGAGGCCCGAAACACAATCTAGTTTTCCATTAATCATTGCTTTGTAGCCATCTCTTGCGACTGAATTTGCACTAGCCGTTTTTTTGAATAAATCTGTTTTATCCATTCCAGAAATAGCTCCAAAATTTGTCTCTGTTGCGCCTGGCATTAGATTGGTTACTGAAACATTAGTTGCAGAGCATTCCTCTGCAATGGCATTGGTGAATGAAGTAACGAAAGCCTTAGTAGCGAAATAAACAGATTGTAAAGGCCCAGGCATGTAGCTAGCTNTAGAGGATACGTTTAAGATGCTTCCTGTATTTGTTTTTAAGAAGTCTTTGAGGAACAAATGCGTCAAAGCTGTTAAGGTTATTACATTGAGCTGGATCATATTCAAATCATCCGTAAGATTTCTTTCATGAAATCTGCCAACACCCCCAAAACCAGCATTATTGATCAAATAATCAATTTTAATATTTTCTGAAATAACCTCATCATACACTTCTTGAGGAGCGTCTGCTTTTGTCAAATCTTTACTTATGATATGTATGGATATTTTGAATCTAGATTTAAGATCATCTTTTATCTTTTTCAAGTTGTCTAGGTTTCTGGCAACTAAGACTAAATTCCCATTGTTTTTGGCATGAATATATGCCAGTTCTTTTCCAATACCGCTGCTTGCTCCTGTGATTAATGCTGTTTTCATGTGAGGTTTTTAGAATGTTTTTTGATTGACAAATGTATGTAAAATAAGTCTTGTTGTTTTTGATCGATTGATAAAAATTAATGTCGTTAAGACTTATTGGATTTGAGGCTTCGTTATCATTAGGTGCAGTAATACTTTGTATCTTTGCAATATTAAACCCATCAAATGAATGTAAAAAAATATACTTCTGAGTTTAAAACCAATATAAATTTGGCGGTCCCTGTGATGCTGGGTCAGTTGGGTCATGTACTTGTGGGGTTCGCAGACAATATCATGGTGGGAGAATTAGGGGCGCCTTCATTAGCAGCGATATCTTTGTCTAATGCGGTGTTTTTTATTTTGATGGGTATTGGTGTAGGTTTTTCTTTTGCACTGACTCCTTTAATTTCTGAAGCGGATGCCACTAAAAAATATATAGAGGGTAAGAAAAACTATCAACATGGAGTTGTTTTGTTAACCGCTTTAGGAGTCATACTATCGATCATTTTATTATCAATTGAGCCTTTGTTAAGTTTAATTGGTCAGCCCATGGAAGTAGTGAAACTGGCTATTCCCTATTACAGAGTTCTAGCCTTCTCGATGATTCCTTTGTTAATTTTTCAAGCGATCAAACAATTCACAGACGGTTTGAGTCTGACAAAATATGCGATGGTTGCTATTTTGAGTGCAAACGTTGTAAATATAGTATTGAACTATGTATTAATTTACGGAAAATTCGGAGCGCCATCTATGGGAACAGTTGGAGCTGCATATGGAACCTTGTTTTCAAGAGTGTTGATGATATTGATATTGCTGTTTTTTATTAGTAGGAGAAAAAAATTTCAGCCTTACAAAATTAAAATATCCTGGTTAGCGGTTGAAAAAGAAAGAATGATTAAAATATTTAGATTAGGGTATCCAAATGCTTTACAAATGTTTTTTGAAATAGGAATTTTTGCTTCTGCAGTGTTGTTGTCTGGGATGATTGGAACAGAAGATCAAGCGGCCAACCAAATTGCATTAAATTTATCTACCATGACATTTATGGTGGCCACAGGAGTTGCTGTAGCTACAACCATCCGAGTAGGAAATCAAAAAGGTCTTAAGGCATACAAGAATTTAAAGGTAATTGCTTTGTCTAACGTCTTTCTCATGATTATCATTGCCGTGTTTGCTGCAGTTGGTTTTATAACCTTAAGAATATATTTACCCAAGTTGTATATAGATGATCAAAATGTGGTTAGTATTGCTTCTCAATTGCTAATTATTGCTGGGCTTTTTCAGATATCAGATGGGATACAGGTTGTTGTCTTAGGAGCGCTTAGGGGGCTACAAGACATGTTTGTTCCCATGTGTTTGGTTTTTGTTTCCTATTGGGTTGTGGGTTTCCCCATTTGTTACTATTTAGGTATAATGACTTCTTTAGAGACTCTTGGCATTTGGTTAGGATTATTGATTAGTTTAACTGTTTCTGCCACTTTGTTGTATCTTCGGTTTCAGCATTTGACAAAAAGATTACTTTTGTCCTAGTATTTAAAATTAAAAAAAAATGAAGTTACCAAGATTTATATTGGCCGATAATACAGATTGTCCAGAAGATATTTTTGTTATTCATACTGAATTTCCAAGATTCATTATCAATCTCAAGGATGATGAGATAGAACTATGGGATGATTTAGATGGAGCAGATGAAGAAGAGATTTCAGTCCAAGTAGCTCAATATATAGAGGAATCATCAGAGTTTTACGATGAAGAAATGAAAAAATATGCAAAATAGTTTTTGGTAAGAATCTATTTGTAGAAATTTAAAACAAATGGCTGAATTCATAAAAATATATCCGGAAAATCCTAACGATAAAGAAATTCATAAAGTTGTTGAGGTGCTAAGAAAAGGAGGTGTTATTATCTACCCCTCTGATACTATTTACACATTGGGCTGTGACATTACCAATTACAAGGCTATGGAAAGAGTAGCCAAAATAAAAAAAATCAATCTTGAGAAAAATACATTTTCTATTGTGTGTAATGATTTAAGTCATTTGTCAGAT
>JGI26084J50262_1000061_pt1 | contig 56120 bp, 50 predicted proteins | sample SaaInl6LU_22_DNA_FD_50262 | JGI IMG/M metagenome (IMG submission 50262) | reverse complement strand
ACTTTCAAAAAGGAATTGAAAACTTAAAGCAAAATACAGGACTAATTGGTCGAATGCAGGTTGTGAGTACAAAACCATATACCGTTTTTGATGCAGCTCACAACGCGGAAGGAATTGTTTCTCTTTTAGCGAACATAAATAAGTTAAGCTTTAAGAAGATACATATCGTGTATGGAACATCTGCAGATAAAGATCTACAAGCCATCGGTAAATTATTTCCTAAACATGCACAGTATTACTTTACAACTTTTAAAAATACACGAAGTGCTTCTTTAGAAATGCTAAAAACACTAGCAGAGAAAAATAAACTTACAGCAAAATTCTTCTTAAATGCGAAAGCTGGACTACAAAACGCTCAAAATTCTGCAAATGAAGAAGATATAATTTTAGTTTTTGGTAGTTTCTTTTTACTGCATGATTTATTTTAATTTTTTTTGATTGTACACTTGTAAATTCAATTTTACCTAGTATATTTGCACCCGCAATAACGTTTGCGAAGCTTCTGATAATACATATTCAGAAACTTAATAAATTATCGGGCCCTTAGCTCAGTTGGTTCAGAGCACCTGCCTTACAAGCAGGGGGTCACTGGTTCGAATCCAGTAGGGCCCACAAACTTGTACCACGCAAGTATAAATAAGTTGGGCTTTTAGCTCAGTTGGTTCAGAGCACCTGCCTTACAAGCAGGGGGTCACTGGTTCGAATCCAGTAAGGCCCACATAAATTAAAACCGTTTCTATTTAGGAACGGTTTTTTTATACCAACAAAATCACACAGAAGTCGCTCGGTTCCCTGTCTGCCGACTAGGCAGGGAATCCAGTAAGGCCTACATAAATTAAAACCGTTTCTTTTCAGGAACGTTTTTTTTTATATCTAAAGAATACAAAGAAGTCACTTGGTTCCCTGTCTGCTAACTAGGTAGGGAATCCAGTAAGGCTCACATAATTTAAAACCGTTTCTTTTCAGGAACGGTTTTTTTATATCTAACAGAATCACANAGAAGTCNCTCGGTTCCCTGTCTGCCGACTAGGCAGGGAATCCAGTAAGGCCTACACAAATTAAAACCGTTTCTTTTCAGGAACGTATTTTTTATTGACTCGTATTCGTCTGAAGAACAATATCTACTCTTTTCTGAAACTAATATATTAACAGAAATACAATGCATTAACAAACTAAAATCTTTAGATTTGTATAAAACCTAAAAGATGATAAAAAAATTGTTTTTCGTGTTAGTCGCACTCACTTTCAGTATAGTAGCCTATAGTCAGACTTCAACTCTTCCGACGGAAATAGTAATAAATGACTTTATGAGTCCGAATAAAGATAAAAAAAACGATGCTTTCTTTATAGAAAACATACAGCTATACGAAGATTCTGAAATTCAAATCTTTAGCCGTTGGGGTGATTTAGTTTATGAGGCTACCAACTATCAAAACGATTGGAAAGGAAAAACGAATAGAGGATCAGCTATTGGTAAAGACGTTACAGACGGCGTTTATTATTACATTATCAAAATACCGTCATTTAATCAAGAATATAAAGGAACTATAACATTAATAAGATGAAAACTTCACTCTTTACCATATTAAGTATTGCTTGTACGCTTTTTTCGATTGGACAGAACAGAATCAATTACAATCAATACATGCATAATACCGGAATAATTAACCCTGCTTTTTCTGATAAAACGACTAATTTTGGTGGTAATGTTATGGCTAGAAAGCAGTGGCTTGGACTCCCAGGCACACCCTTATCTGCTCTATTTCATGGCTTTTACAATATCAATGAGAAGCATGGTATTGCCGTAAATGGTTATTTTGACCAGCAAGACAAATTTTCTCAATTCGAAATTGGAGGAAATTATGCCTATACCATTTTCTTTGGCGAAAGTGAATTAAGTTTTGGCGCCAAAATGAATATCTTTCAACAGTCTGTTCAAGATGGATACACCGTTCAAGACCCTACTGACCCTACCTTAAGTAGTTTAGATCCCGTTTTTGGTTTAAACTTCGGAGCAGGCGTTCATTTAACAAATAACCGTTACTTTATTGGTGCAAGTGCTCCCTTTTTATTTGCAAACGAAATTGTAAGCGATAGAGGTATTAACTATAGTGCACATGAAAATCACTTTTATTTTACAGGAGGAGTTAAGATCCGTAAATCAAGAAATTTCACATTCTATCCCACAACCTTAATTAAAGTTACCTCAGGATCACCAGTTAATGCTTCTTTAGATTTAAATATGGTAATAAACAAATCGTTTTGGCTATCCTTTGGTGGACGAACAGATTTAGCTGGAATTATTTCAGCTGGAATACTCACAGAGAATGGAACGCGTTTTATATATAGTTTTGAATCTAATTTTGGAAGAGATAATATTGGATTTGGTACTACACATGAAATCTCTGTAGGATATGGCTTAAGTATTTTTGACGATTTATTCTCTCAACGTAAAATTGTTAGAAGTAACGGAAGNTTCAAAACGCGCAAAGCAAAACGAATCAATCGCTAATGATTAGTCAAAAAAAAAGATATCCATTTAGGATATCTTTTTTTTTAAAAATCAATTTAATTATCTCCCACCTCTTCCAAGAGATCCTCTAGAAATACCTCCAGTAGATTTAGTTCCAGAAGGCTTGGTAGAACCAGATGGTCTGGAGATCGTACCCGAAGACTTTGTACTTTTAGTTCCTGTTTTAGGCCTTGAAATACTACCACTTGATTTAGTGCTTATACCTCTCGGCTTACTAATTGTTCTATTCGTTCGAGAACTTGGCTTAACAACAGGTTTTGGTTTTGACGTTGTTGTTGCTGGTCTTGAACTTGTATTTGTAGCTGGCCTACTATTAGTTGAAGGTTTAACTACAGCTGGCTTATTCGTTACGGGCTTTTGTCCTGTTGCTACGCCAGCAGGTTTCTGCGTAGACGTTGATGTAGCAGGCGCAATTGTTTCTCTTTCTTGATTAACATTGGTATTCGGAGTTTTACCTTCTGCAGAAGTAGTTCCACCCGTTGTATTGTTATCACCATCCCAATTTCCATTTGGATTTGTACCGCTATCTCTAGGATTTGTTGTTGTTCCTGGAGTAATCGTCGATAAGGTCTGCCCTGTGGTAGCTCTTGGGATTTGTCTTCTTGGCGTTGGTCCTACATTTATAAAAGCCATGTCGAAAACACATCCGCGTAAATCTTCTCCTCTAATTCCTTGCTCTTCACATCTTCTTCTTGCTCTATTTCTTTCTCTATCATTTAAATCTGTGATAGATTGAAACTGACTTGGAAAATTCAAATTTGTAAAGGTTTGAGTAGATTGTCCAACTCCATAATCAAAAAGAGAAGTGAGCATATTGATACGGTACGCATTAGCAAATTGAGTAGAAATAAACTGTTGAGACTGTCTTTCTAAATCTCTTTGATCTCTTGAAACTCTTCCATTAAAAACAGCATCTAAGTCTGCAGAAAACCCAATATTTGCCATATCTCGAGAATCAATTGTTAAATCATCTCTAGAGCTACCGTTTGCGTTACCAAGTAATCCAAAATATTCATTTGTACTACAAGAAGGAACTTCAACAGAAACGTTCATAAAAGGAAAGCTTCCAGAATTTCTGATACTTACCATAACTTTTTCTCCAGAAGGCCAAACCACGACATAGTTATTACCTGAGGTTCTTCTAATTATACCTCCGTTGTTTAACGTTTCCGCGGTAGCTTTAATTCTAACTACTTGTCCATTTACACGAACAGGTTCGTAAATATTTGCATCGGGATATTCGTTTGTGTAAAATGCAACTCGATCTCCATTTACATTCATCGCAGCTCCAATATTTAAAGAAACGCTTGCTGTACTTGCTTTTTGTCTAGTTTGTACTTCAAAAGAAGAAGTTCTTGATTTTGATAGTATAAACTCACCAACCGTTTGGAAAGAATAAGATTTACCATCTAAGGTATTTATATGTGGATCTCCGTAAGTCCTTCCAGATCTAGGATTACACCCTACTGCACCAAAAGTACGTTGCATAACTCTCCATTGATCTGCAGTTTCATTTCTTACAGGAGAACCTGTAGAGCCTGCTGCAGTTCTCGTGCTAATAATGGTTTGAATTCTTTCTTTGTCTGACTTTGGTAAAAAATCTACCAACTCAGCCAATGTAAAATTCTCTGTGAAAGGCTTTGGTGTTAATGGTCGTTTATACGCCATATTTACTAAATTCTCAGCCATCCATTCACCCCTTACCATATCCCATTCCATTAGAACAGTGTTTAGAGGTACCATTTCTTTTCTAAAAAGTTCTTCATCCGAAGATACTTGTGTTGTATCGCTTACTTCTGAAAAGGCTGTAAAGCTCATCAGAGAGAAAGAGATTACTACTGTCAAATAAGTGTAATTTTTTTTCATACTATTCGTTTTTAGTTAATAAATCCGAACCTTTCATTCTAATTTCGCGATCAAGTGATTTTAAACATTCAAAAATTCATAATTAAGATAACAATCTCCATGCCAAAATTTATTGACCCTTGATTTACTGTTATTTAAAGATACAAATAAACTGTTTAAAGAAAAAGCCATTCGAAATAAATCGAATGGCTTTACAATCTTGTGACTATTTTTTATTAGAAATTTTGACTTTGCGGACGCATTTGAACCAACGTTCCAGGAGCGCCGGATTCTAAAATCTCCATTTCAAAAGTAAGTGTTTCAAAAGGTTTAATTCTACCATTTCCTGATTCACCGTAAGCTAAATCGTAAGGAAGATATAATTTATACGTTCCTCCCACTTTCATCTTAGGCACTGCTTTTGTCCACCCTTCTATCACACCATTTAAGCTAAACGCAGGTGCTTGTCCACCATTTTGCATAGCAGACTGATAGCTATTTTCTAGCATATTACCTTCAGAATCTGTCAATACATAATGTGCTTTTACGTCTGCTCCAGGTTTAACATTTGCTCCAGTACCTTCTTTTATTGTTTGTAAAACGTAGCCTTCAGGAAATTGCTTAGCACCAGATTTTTTAGCAGCGTCTGCCATAACCTGTTTACCTCGTTCAATAGCTAGCGCTCCAATTTCATTTTGAGAAAGAACACGAGACGTTAATTTTAACATTTCAAAAGGCTTAATAATGTATCCACCGCTGTATCCATTTGGTACGCCGGCTTCTCCGTATGCTTTTTCAGCAGCTACATAAAGTTCGTACTTACCTCCTATTTTCATTTCGACTGCAGCATCTCTCCAACCTTCTACTAAATCACCATATCGTATTTCCATGGCGTTAAATGCATCTGGTTGGGCAGGATCAATTAAGGTTGCCATAAGTGTATCGTTCATGGCATTTTGAATGATGTAAAACATCTTGTATTCTTTATCTGCAATGATAGCATCACCTGTTCCCTCTTCTAATTGCACGAGTACAACACTTTCATTGATTACCTGAGCATTTGAGATAGATTTAGCTTCCTCTAATTTAGCTTTCCCAGTAGTTTTAATTAAATCGTTATTAAAATCAATAATCATTTTCCCTCTTTCTTCAAGCGAGATTAATGTATCAATTTTGTATAAACCATGAGCAAAACCTTTTTTTGCCGTTTCGATGTCAAATTGAGCTAAACCACCATTATCTTTTAATGATTTTTTGGTCATTTCACCCAACATCATACCATAACAGTGTGAAACATCTGAAATAGAATATACAGATGTATCAATTTCTTCTGGTCCGACTAAAACAGCCTTCATTTTTTCTCTACAACTTGTGCGGTCATCTTCTGTAACATCAGAAAAGCCGAACACATAGCCTAACTCCAACTGTTCTTTATCTAAAACGTTTAATAAAGTATCTGGCAAGTTGTTAATTTGAACTACCATATCTGCACCAATGGCGTAAGATATTTTATCCTTAAAAGTTTCTAAGGAAACATCAGGATAAGGAAATCCGCTTTCATTTTTATTTCCGCAAGCAGCGATAAATATTGAAAACAAACTAAAATAGAGTAACTTTTTCATTATTGAACTTCTAATAATTCTACATCAAATACTAAAGGCATATAAGGCTTAATTGGTCCACCCGGATGTGGGTTTGCTCCATATGCTAATTCTTGAGGAATGTACAACCTGTACTTATCCCCTTCTTTCATTAATTGCAATGCTTCTGTCCAACCTTTAATAACTTGGTTTACACCAAAAGTTGCTGGCTCTCCTCTACTCACAGAACTATCAAAAACAGATCCATCTATCAACGTTCCATGATAGTGAACTGTAACATTTGAAGTTTCAGAAGGAGATTTTCCGTTTCCTTCGTTTATAACTTCGTATTGTAATCCTGAAGGTGTGGTTGTAATACCCTCTTTCTTTGCATTTTCAGCCAAAAATGCTTCACCTTCTTCTTTTATTTTACCAAATTTAGCTTCACCTGCTGCTTGCAAATACTTTTGAATAATAGCATTTGCTTCTTCTGGTGTGTATTTTGGTGTTTTACCTTCTAGTGCGTCTGTAATACCTTCTAAAAAAGCTTCTGGATTAATGTTTTCTAAATTTTGCTGCATTAAACTACCTGCAACACTCATACCTACAGAATAACTTACTGCTTCGATTTCGTTTGACATAAATATATAATTTGAGAACAAAGATACAAGATAGTTTGAAAAGAGGGCAATGCCATTAGTATTAATAAAAAGAAAGGCGCACCAATTGGTGCGCCTTATCAAAGTATACAGAATGTTTTTAGTGGTTCACAACCACATTTAACATTTTAACTCTACCATCTTCTAAAGCAATTTTTACAATGTATGCTCCATTTTCAATGTCTTTAACATTTACGCTCAAATTGTCATATCCAGAAATAGCTCCAGACTTAACCACTTTACCTGATAAATCATACATTGAGAATTCAGATGCAGCATTATTGTTCAAACTAATCATAAGTTTATCCGTTGCCGGGTTAGGAAATGCAGAAATATTGATTTCTACTTCTTCTTCTAAACCAAGTTCAGCAGCAGGGAATGTTGCTACAGATAATCCTGGAACAGCATCCGTACCAAAACCATTTAAGAACTGTCCATTTTCTGTTATAGATGGAAATAAAGGCTCTAAATAATTATTTCCATTTTGTGTGTAATCCATACCTGCATCATAACCAAAGAAAACATCTTGGTTAGACGTATAAATACAGAACATGTAACGTTGGTTATCCAACAAAACAAACGGCTCATCAACTGTTACATACATTGCGCTATCTTGAAAGTCTCCTGTAAAGAAGAAGTCAGTATTTCCTGTTAAATATTCAAAATCGGAAACCGCAGCGTTTGCATCATTTAAGTCTGTAAAGTTATCATTCCACTTAAACATTTGAACTTCGAAAGGTTCTCCGTCAAGTGTAACACCAGAGTTCGCTCCTGTAATAGCTGAAAACGTTAACCCTCTTACTCCTATTCTACTCGCATTTGGATTTTGAAATCCAATACATGCTGTAAAATCAGTACTGTTTGATGGTCTAAAACCGCCAGCTGTAAGTGGTAAAAGATTTGTGTCGTCTAATCGCGCGTAAGAAAGTAAACTATCCGTTAATCTAAAATCTGCTTCAAATGTATTATCAAAATCATATGAATCTAAAGAGTCAGATACTGTAGTGTACGTTAATTCATACTTTCCTTGCGTGTAAGCAACTTGACTAAATGGAGTTAATGCAACATAAGCAGAGTCTCCTGCTAAAATTGTTTGAGCTGGCGAAGTTTCGTTATACAACTCTGTACCATTCAATACCACAGTTGCATTTACTGTAACATTATTTTGATCGTTAAATCCATAGTTATACACCCATGCTCCAAGATCTACTGATAAATCATTATCATCTTGCGCTAGAGCTTGTGGTGTTGCGTATTGAGGTGCTCTAAGAACAGATCTATTTAAAAAACCTAAATCATTTGGATAAAAGCCTGTTTTGTTTCCAATAAATGCCTCAACAGGACCGTTATTCATGGCGTTTGTAATAATTTGACCTTCTAGTTCGCCAAGCATCACTACCGGTATTGTAACATTTATACCTTCTGCACCTGCGCCCATACCAACAGGAGCACCAGGAATATTATTAATAATAACTACCCCAACAGCACCTGCATTTTGAGCATTCAAGGCTTTCACCCCAAACTCACATGCACCTCTATAAAGAACAGCAATTTTACCGTCAACATTAGTAACGGTAGTTTGACAATTTAAAGAATCCTCAACGGTTGCATCTTTTGCAAACGCTAGTGTATCTTGAATAGCGTTTAATGGGTCTAATAAATCTGGAGAACCCCAGTTTGGTGGTTCAACATATGTTAAATCGTAACTACCGGCAATTGGTAGCGGAGTTTCCACTGAAAAAATAACTTGACCAAAAGAAAAGCCAGTTAAAATTAAAGTGCACAATGCAAGTAAATTTCTTTTCATAGTTTTATTTTTTTAACTAAACGAAAATAAGATTAAATTGGTTGGAAACAAAGGATTATGCCTTGATTTTTTTAATTGAAATTGAATAAAATCTTACATTTTTTTATAAATAGCTTCTAACTGTTGACGCACCTTTTGCTCTGAAAACATTTCTATTGCAAATGATCGGATGTACTGCTGATCAAACTCGTATTGATGCTGAATAAAATCTTCAATTTTCTGCTGAAGTCCTTGAACATCTCCTCTCTCAATATGAAAACCGAGTTTATCATTTACAATATTGGTTAAACCTCCACATTTAGCGTAAACACATGGAATTCCTGAAGACCAAGCCTCGGCGATAACAATAGAAAAGGTTTCAACATTGCTAAACTGAACCAAACAGTTTGCTTGCTGTAAAGCTTCCGCAACTTCTTCTTGAGTAGAGCTTCCTCTTAATTCAATCTTATTACTTAATCCGAAAGCAGTAATTTTTCTTTGCGCCTCCGCTAAATCTCCATCTGTAATTATTTCAAGGATAAAATCATACTTTACTTTACTAAAGGCTTCTAAAAGTCCTGAAAAATTCTTGTGCGCTTCATCAATCGTCGAAATATGAATAAACCTATACACCTCATTTTTAGTGGTTGAATTTGGCTTAAACAAAGTCGTATCTACAACATTAGCTAAGCAATGAAATTCATCTATAAGTTTTCTAGACTGTAAACTTTTCCCCAAATCATCAGAAACAGGTAAAACAAATTTAGCTTTTCTAAAAATTCTTTTTGTCATGGTTTTCATAACAAATGAAGCAGATTCAAAAGCATTGTTTTGAGGAAGAAACCCAGACCAATGTTCGGTAATTAAATACGGAATTTTTTGACTTCTACTAATATCTAAAGCAGCCAACCCAGCAAACCAAAAGGTATTTACATGCAGAAAGTCGAACTTTTTACCAATAGACTGTTCGCCAACCCTCATAGCCTTTCTATATCGCTTATACTTTAAAAAAGTATGTACCAAAGGTATTTTATGCATTACTTTTCTGTAGTACACGCGTGTGATATAAACATCATTTTCGACGCTATTTTGTATATCAAAATTACTTTTCTGATTTTCAATAGGCAGTGCAAAAAGAACATACACGTTGGCAATTGTATTTGCAACCTCTGCATGTCTTTGTATAAAATTACCTGCAGTTGAGTGGGTTTTGTTTGGAAACCAACTGGCTAAGAATAACACATTCGGTCTTTTTTTCAGCATACGCTAATATAAGTCAAAAATAGAATTGACGGCAGGAATTCTTTCTACTGTGAAACCTTCGGCATATTTAGCACCAATTTGTCTTCCAAACTCTGCCATCCTTCCTTTTAAAAAGTCTATAAAATCTTCTCCAGAAATAGGTGTTTGTGGTTCGCTACTTTCTGGGTTAAAAAACTGTGTTTTATAAGCAAAAATAGCTTCAAACTTTTGCTCTACGTAAGGGGTTACATCTATAGCAAAGTCGGGCTTTATATAACGATCTTGAATATAATGATACACTACTTTTGGTCGCCATTGCTTTTGCGTTTCTCCTTTCCATTTTGTCTCTATTTTTAGGAGTCCGGCCAAAAAGCAAGCATCTGATATAAACTTAGCACCTTTTCCGTGGTCTGGATGTCTATCTGAAACTGCATTGGCGAGTACAATTGCGGGTTGAAACCTTCTAATTTGTTCTACCAATTTTAATAAACTCGCTTTATCTTGAAGAAAAAAACCGTCTGCAATCTGAATATTATGTCTTGCCGATACATTAAGAATTCGAGCTGCATCTTCGGCTTCTTGATATCTTGTTTGAACGGTTCCTCTACTTCCAAGTTCACCTTCTGTTAGATCTACAATTGCTACACGTTTTCCGTTATCAATTTCTTTTATAATTGTTCCTGCAGCTGATAATTCAACATCATCAGGATGTGCGCCTATTGCTAAGATATCAACCTTATCACTCATCTTACAACCAATTTAATATTTCGTCATCTAAGGGAGAAACAGTTGGTGCAATACTCTTTACAAAATCACCCTTCTCATCGATACAAAATTTGTGAAAATTCCATTGTACCTCCTCATGCTGACCTTTTGCAACTGACTCTTCTAACAACCATTTATACAGCGGATGAATATTTTTCCCTTTCACGGATATTTTACTCATCATTGGAAAGCTTACCCCGTAATTTTTTTCGCAAAAACGTGCAATTTCATTATCAGAACCAGGTTCTTGTGCTCCAAAATCATTCGCTGGAAACCCCACAACAACAAAGTCATCATTATTTTTAGTTGTATATAACTCTTCTAACTGCTCATACTGGGGTGTTAATCCGCATTCGCTAGCTGTATTTACTAACAGCACTTTTTTTCCTTTTAAACTAGAAAAATTAAAGTTGTTACCTGAAATGTCTTTTACTTCAAATTGATGTAAATTCATACTTATGTTGTTTTCTTTTTTCTTTTATAACGAATGTAAAAAATTGCGCTTATTATTGAGAAGATTAAAAAGTATATTACTGTTAAGATGACCCAATCTGGCGTTTCTGACGTTCCTTCTCCTTGAGCATAAGAGTGTAATCCCGTAAGTTTAAAGTTAACGCCAAAAAAGGTAAAAATAATACTGGCATAGCCCCAAAAGGTAACAAGATTAAAAACAAATTTATCTTTCAAACCAGGAATATACCTCAAATGCAAAATAACTGCGTAGGTAAGTATAGAAACTAACGCCCAAGTTTCTTTCGGATCCCATCCCCAATATCTACCCCAAGACTCATTTGCCCAAACTCCACCGAGAAATGTACCTATTGTGAGCATAAACAAACCGATGGTTATGATCATTTCAGAAACGGCAGTCATTTCATTTATATTCATCGTTAAACGCTTGCCGTTATTCTTTCCTCTAAATAAGTAAAGAGTTAAATTAAAGAATGAGAGCATAGCACCAAGTCCCAGAAACGCATAAGAACTTGTTATGATAGCAACATGAATCATTAACCAGTATGACTTTAATACCGGTTGTAAATTGGATATTTCTGGATCTAATAAATTTAACTCAGAAACGAAAAGAATTAAAGCAGCTAATACGGCTGTTGCAGCTGTAATTGCTCCGTGTCTTCTAGCAAAAATTAAACCTACTAAAACTGCACACCAAGCTATAAAGACGATTGCTTCATAACCATTACTCCAAGGTGCATGTTCAGAGATATACCACCTATACCCTAAACCAAAACCATGCGCTAGAAAGGTAAAGGCTAAAACTAGCGNAAAAGGGATTGAAATATATTTAAAGACTTTTTCTTTTTTTGGATTAGGAGTTGACAACACGCGAAAAAAGAAAACAACAATTAGGAACAAACCAATTAACAGGTAACTGTATTGTGCTTTCTTAAAAACATCACTCTCATTATATAAGATTTCAGCATTTACTTTTCCTTTGGAAGGCATTTCGTTTTGGGCGAATTTTCTTTGGTACTTCTTTAATTGTGTAAGTAAATTGAGTGCGTTCGCTTCTTCCTTTTTACTATCTGTACTTAACCATGCTTTGTGTAAATATTCTGCAGCTAGATCCATAGCCATTTTATCATCTGCAGCGTCTTGACCAAGAAATGGCCATAACCATGTATTATTAACATCATTACGAATAGGAATAATTCTTAGATGTCTAAATTGTAATATTTCAGAAACAATGTTATATCGTTCTCCTAACTTCACGATTTCTTTATCGTATTCAGACTTTTTTGAATCGGGTTTATTATGCGCTACTTCGTATTCATCTGACCACTTAAAAGAGCCGTCATCTTCAGATATCTCGTTGAGAGACACGTATTTTTCTGTCCCAAGAGTTTCCCTAATTTTCGAGGATATGTAAATAATCTTTTTGTCGACCCAATAAGGTGCAGCCAAATGCATACCCATAACAACTTGTACAGCATTTTTTCCTTCGTATGTATTTCCTCTGTGTACTTTTCGAAGCAGCTTATCTGCCATGGTATGAAAGGGAATAATTCTACCGCTATAGTCTTGAATTAATAAGGAAGCAAGCGAATCTGAATGTAACTGTGAAATATACTCAAACTTAAAATCGTCTGGTAAACTAAAACGCTTTTTTGATTTAACAGCAGCTGTTTTGGTCTCTAACCCTACTTCTTCGTGATCATGCCCTTCTCCTGGAGCGTGATTATGTCCTTCGTGCCCATGATCGTGTAGTTCTCCATTCGAGTGATCATGACCATCTCCCTCATAATGTATTTCTTCAATTTGATTGTTTTGAGCATAACTTTCAGCACTTAATCCAAAAGACAGGAAAATCCCCAACACAAGCACTTTAAGAAGTGCTCTTTTTTCTCTTGATTTTGTTACCATTCTGCTCAGTTCTCTAAAACGACCTCCATAAGTAATAAGCGATAAGACCATTCCGATTGCCATGAGCAAATATCCTAAATAAGTTACATTCGTTCCCCACCAATCGTAATTTACACTTAATACGGTTCCCAACTCGTCTGGATAGTAATTAGACTGAAAGAAACGATATCCATCATAATCCATTACATTATTCATAAATATTCTTTGGTCTCTGTAAATACCTTTTGTAGAATCAATAACCGTTACTTCTGAAGCGAAAGAACTGGCCATGTTAGAACCTGGATATTTATCTAGCTGAAAATCATTACACCTTACATAAAAAGGCAACTCTATTGGCATTGGACCATATCCTGCCTGAATATACAAATCATTATATTTAAAAGGAATAAGTGTCATTTCTTGACCATTTTTATAGGGCAGCTCTACTCTTTCGGTTCTCTTTCCTTGAGAGATATCCACGACCAAATAGTTAATTCCTTCGTCTTTAACCTTAGACTTTTTTCTTACGCGTGCTGTTTTCGAACGATATTCTTTAAACATAACACTTTCAGAAGCAAAGTTATATAGACGGCCAGATTCAAATAGAATAGCTGAATCAGCTACAATACTTTTCACTGCAGATGAATCTAAGAAATTGTTTGCTCTATCCTCTTTTCTAAGCTTCATCATATCTACTTGAGCAAATGGTTTAATTGAAGACACTTTTAATTGTCCGCCAACCTCAGTAATCTTGATACCTGGGTCAGCATCTTTATCATTAAAAGAAATAATTTCGGTACCGATTAGCATAGACTCTCCTTCTACCAAATATTTAGTTTCTCCTTGAATCACAAATTCTAAAGCAGCCGTAGAAATTGTATCATTTGATTCTACTGTTTCAATTCTATTTTCTAGGTAATTGACGTACTTTACTTTTAGTGGTTCTTTATTAGGCAATGTAAAATCGACCTCAAAACCATTGTCAAAATACTCTGATAAATATTTTTCTTCTTTGTGCTCTAACCCATTTACTCTATCGTCTACACGAAATAAAATATGCGGTTCTGAGCTGTAAATGATATTGGTTGCTTCTCCCTCGCCTATTGGCATTTGACCTTCAAAAGAAAAGTGTCTGGTAATTCCAGACCCGATAATAATAATAATAAAAGAAAGGTGAAAAGAAAACAATGCAACTTTTTGTTTCGTGTACATTTTGTACTTAAAGATATTAGCAATCAAACCAAACGCTAAATAAACAAGTAATATTTCGAACCACACGGCGTTAAATACGGTAATCTTAGATGCGGGTGTTCCATAATCACTTTCTACAAAGGTTGCATAAGCAATTGCAAATCCGAAAGCGAAAAGACCCATTGTCATTGCACCCATTGAGAAAATCCCTCTAATAACTTTGTCCATTTTTTTAGTTTAAATCTTCGGTGAACAAAAATACTGAATCTGAATGGGTAAAAGGCTATATTTCGAGGCTATTTTTTAGGTTGATAGCGTCAACAACGTTACTTTTACGCCGAATGAAAAGTTTTGGTAAAATAGCTATTCTAGGAACCGGAAACGTCGCTTGGCATTTGTGTAAGGCATTGTTAGCTGCAAATTTATCTATTTCTGGTATTTACGGCAGAAATAAAAAAAGTTTGAAAGCGTTTAAAAGCGATTTTGACATCCCTGTTTTTACAGATTTCAAAGAAATAAACACCGCAGACGTAGCAATTTGTGCTATTTCTGACAACGCCCTTGTTAATTATCTTGAAGAACTTCAACTTACTATACCTGTTGCATATACTAGCGGAAGTATACCATTAGAATCATTTTCAATTAATCAAATTGGTGTTTTTTATCCTTTGCAAACCTTTACAAAAGGTACTGATTTATCGCTTGATAACGTTCCTTTTTTGATCGAAAGTAAAGATGAAACGTTAGCCAAAAAATTGTACAACCTTGCCGCCAAAATATCAAAAAGCGTACATTATGCAGACAGTAAAACACGGAGTGAACTACATTTAGCAGCAGTTTTCGCCAACAATTTTACAAATCACATGTTTACTATTGCAGAGACATATTTAAAACAACAAAAAATTAATTTTAATTTTTTATTACCGTTGATTGAAGAGTCTGTAAAAAAGTTAAATCTTAATGCTGCCAAAGCTATACAAACGGGTCCTGCAAAACGAGGAGACCAAAATATAATTCAAGCACATTTGGATAAATTAGGCGGTAGAGAAAAAGAAATTTATGCCTTATTAACCAAGGCTATACAAGAAAAACATGAAAAGTTATAAAGAAAACTTACCTAAAATTACAACATTAATTTTTGACGTTGATGGTGTTTTAACCAATGGAGATGTGATTTTGATGAATAACGAGGTTGTTCGAATTTTAAACTCTCGAGATGCTTATGCATTACAATATGCTGCTAAAGTAGGAATGCGCGTGTTAATTATAACAGGAGGAAGCTCTAAAGAAGTTGAAAAACGCTTGCTGGGTTTAGGCGCTACTGAAGTTTGCTTAAATAGTGCGAAAAAAATCGATGTGTACGAAAGTCTTAAAAAGAAATATAACTTTTCTAATGAAGAGGTTCTTTATATGGGAGACGATTTGCCTGACTATGAAGTGTTAAAGATAGCTGGCGTATCTACTTGTCCGCAAGACGCTGCCATTGAAATAAAACAAGTAGTGGATTACCAATCTCCTTTCAACGGAGGTCAGCATTGCGTTAGAGACGTTATTGAGCAAACGCTTCGCGTACAAGACAAGTGGTTTAAAGAAGAAGCGCTAACGTGGTAATTAGTATTTCACCACTTTCATTACTTGAAAAGATTTTTTTGATTTTAAGTGTAATATATACAGACCTTCTGGATAAGGCGTAAGGTCTATCTGCTTTTCGTTAATTAAGGTTTGAAGTAATTTGCCTTGAGCATTATAGACATCGATTTTAAGGTTTTCTAACGCAGTTGATAAGCTTATTTTTCCATTTGTAGGATTTGGATATATGCTAAATTGAGCTAATTCATCTTTGTCAACTGAAACAATATTGTCCAAAAAAGAATCATCAGGCAATGTGGTCTCTCTATTCGGACCTAACTTAATCAAACACAATTGTGCACCACTGTCGTCAAAAAAGTTTTGCTCACCAACCATAACCGCTCCTCCGTCTGCGGACATGATCATATCGTAAATAAAATCATTCTTAGTTTTTGAAAAATTAAACGCAAAGTTATCGTAACCAAAACTGTTATTAAACCCAACAATGAAACTATCGTAAAAACCATCCTCAAATAAGCCTACGCTGGGTGTATTTCTTCCTGTATGCACTGTATAAATAAGACTTGAATCTAATGTTGAAACGATACTTACTCCGTGAAGCTCTCCATTCCTATTTTCTCTAAAATTCGCTTCTAGGGTTCCGTCTAGACTCATCCTAAAGAATTGCACTTCAGAAGCAACATCATATTGAGAGTAAGATGAGCCAACTCCTCGTACTTTATCATCATTCCCTATAACGAAATCTTCAACCACGCTGTTTCCGTCTAATTCAAGTTGCGAAGTCCAGAGAACATTTCCATTTAAATCAAGCTGAACCATGTTTCCTTTTTGCATCAGAGAATCTGAATTAAAGACTGAACCTCCTGCATAAAGAAATCCTTGATAATACGCGCAAGCATACACTTCATCATCTAAATTTGAACCAAAATAAGTGCTCCACATCTCGTTGCCATCTTTATCATATCGATACAAGCCCCAATCTTTGGCACCGTTCCCAAAACTAAATGTTGAGCCTACTAAAAATACACTAGAATCAGGTAAAATAGTCATATCTAAAATTCTATCCCAATCGGCTCCGCCAAAGATTACTTCCCAAAGCACATTTCCATCTTCATCTGTTTTAACTAGGTAATTATCAAAGCTTCCGTTTGATTGCGTAGTAGAAAATCCGGCTAAATAAATGCAATAATTCTCGATATACTTTACTCTTCTAAATTCCTCAGCGCCTGTACCTCCGAAACTTTTAGACCACTGAAAATTTCCAAGTGAATCTGTCTTCATCAGTAAACCTTGTGCCGGAGCATTTTCGAAACTAGAAGATGCACCTGCAATTAAATAACTACTATCTTCCGTTTGTGTCAAGCCGTATCCGTAATCATATCCGTTTCCTGAGAAAAGTTGATGAAAGTAGATTTGACTCTTTGCATGAGTGGAAAAGAAGAAGAATAATATAAATCCGTATCTCTTTAAAAACTCCATATTGCTCTAATTACGGCAGATGCTCCTCTACCCTGTTCCGATAATAATCCAATAATATCTTCTGTTCCCAAACTTAGGCTAACTGATTTAGACATATAGCTGCCGTATAATCCAAATTTCAAATTTGAAAAACCTCCGTAGATCATTTGAGACCCTGCATTAAAAACCTCATTAATTCTCCAATGAAGTCCTGCATAAACTTGTGGTAAATAAGCTAATGTAGGCATTAGCCTTGTTCCAAAAAAAGATTGAAACTTACGTACNTCATTTAAGTCTACTTCTTTACCTATCTGTATAAACGTAGGCAAAAGCGTAAGGGTTGAGGTCGTATCTAATCTTACACCTANGGTATCTTCTATTTTTTGCTGATCAAAATCGGATAAATTAGTGAGTTGAGTAAATGAAAAACCAGTGTAACTGATTGTAGTATCTACTTGTCTATTCACTGAACTATTAAAAAGAACAGCTCCCAAATTATTTACTTTAAAACTTAACACGCCTTTAAATCTATCATTATTTAATCCAAATGGAACATAGAAAGCAGCATCTATACCTAATCCCCAACCCTTAAAAGTGGAGCTAGAGCCAGCTGTACTCAAAGCACCGTCCATAGAAAAATTAAGCATATTATTGTCTATATTAGAATACGATGCTGTGCGGGTATAAAAATCAGTAAATGCATGTGCTCCAATCAAATTTAGATGTACAGACGACTGATTTTTTTTACTAAATAAGCCAAATCCAATTTTAGAGAAATAATGTGTGTTTAAATTTAGATTATCTAAATTTAGATTATCTACGTTCACATTTCCCTGAAACAAAAGTTGATATGCATCTCTACTGTAATTTGCTCCGGCTACTAATTGTTGCCCTACTTTGGCAGACCAACCCAAGTTGGGGAATTTATTTTTTAAAAAAACTGCGTGTCTATATTCAATTTCACCCAGNACATTTATCCCTATTCTGTTAGTTGTATTATGATTATTTAATTGATCTACNACTAATTCAGATGAAATATTTCCACCATAAATGAACTTCTTTGCCATCTCATTTTGAACGGCAGTAAGACCAACAATTCCGTACCCGTTAACTGCGATTGACGATTGGGTGGTAGAATCTACCCGATATGTAGGCAAAAACTGTTGCGCATTCAGAGCAGTGCTTACAATAATAAAGGTTAAGATATTAAAAACTTGCTTGAACATTAAAATTTGTGAAAAGGTCTATAATTAATTGTGAGTCGGCATAAACGGTTTGCACACCACCTGCTGAAGCATCTAATATTGCTGTATATATTATTTTTTTGGTTTTATCTAACATTTGTAATTGAGTGTTAGACAGTGTATAATTTAGGCTATTTTCAACCAAAGGAACAGGTGATATTGTGGTAGTTGTGCTGTATGCTTCAGCGATGTTTTCTGCACTAGATAAAGTGGTTAATAAAACATTGTTTTCATCTAAAAGACCAATAATCAGCTGTCCCGAAAAAGGAAAACTATTTTGAGTTTCTACACGTATTTCGCCTTCGATAACTTTTGTTTGGTTGGTTGACTGATTAAAATCAAAATCTAAGGTATCAGTAAAAACAAGTTGATTTACTCCCAACTGCAAAGGCATCGTAGCTTCTAAATTTAAGGCAAGCTTGCTGTTACCGAAAATTTCATCAAATCCTCCGGAGGTATTCCCTAAAGGATTAAGCTCTACTGCATAATCCACAGTATATTGACTTCCTAAATTTTCTATAAACTGTTCTATATTTGAATTAGAAGATGAGAAACTGTAAGCAGTTANACTTGGCGTAAGCGTGCTCCAACTGCCCGTAGCTGGATTTATATTTTTGAGCACACCAATGTCTTGATTTGAAAGGGAAACAGATGTGTTTTGGTTTGAATTAAAACTAGAAATCGTATTTATCTTTGCTTGTCCTGCTGCTTTAATTCCATTTTCCAATGTTAAAGCAATTTGTACATTTTCAACATCGATACTCCCGCTCGTAATACGGTTCAATATATCTAAATCTAGATTTTGTGCGTCTTCTAAAATTAAATTACCAAAATAACCTCTAGCATAACTAAGCTCTATGTCGCTTAACGAAAACGTAAAAGTAAAAATATCTGTATCTGTAATTAAGGTGCTTGGTCCGTCTGGACTCGAACTTACTTGCATTATAGATTGCAGTTTATTAAAACTATTGCCTAATTCTCCTGTTAAATCTAAAGTGTACCCAGAAAAATCTATCGTAAACTGTTTTTTACCCAAAACTCCATTTAACATTGCTGGCACAGTCTCTGTTGTTTGAAATACGTTGCCATCTTTTTCAACCCCGGGAAGCGTAATATTAAAAATTGCCGGAATATCAAGCGGATTAATAATTTCGACAAGGGCAACACCTGCATCAACCACAACTTGCCTTAGTTCAACATCGTCTAAATCAAAAGTAAATTCATCTACATCGTTCACAAAGTTAGCACCTGGCGAAGCAAAAATTGAGGGAACTGGAATTACAAAGTTTTGTTCAACTGTAGTATCAGGAATATTTACGTATTCATTTATATCAAAAGAAAATAATTCTCGCTTGTACGTGATATCTAAACTTTGACCTGTATTCACTGATACAAAACCACTATCTACCCAATTATCAAAAGTTAATGTATCTTTAATTAATGGAATACTCCAATCTGTTATCCAAGTTGTTGGTTCTTTTTTACAGCTCGAAATCGAAATCAAGAAAAATAAAAAGAAGATCGTTTTTAGCCTCATCATATACCTAAACGTAAATGTAGTTATTGTAATTGGTTAATTTAAAGCAGCGTTCCGCAAAATTTACAGTGCACGGCGTCGTAATCATGACCTTCTTTTGAGCAATTTGGACAAGCTTGAGTACTGATTCTTACTTGATTTCCTGCTTTAACAATTTCATTTGTTACAATACCTGTTGGAACAGCTAGTATTGCGTAACCAAAAATCATAACAATAGAAGCGATTGCCTGACCCAAGGCAGTTTCTGGAGAAATATCTCCATAACCTACCGTTGTAAGCGTAATAATTGACCAATAAATACTTCTAGGAATACTATCAAAGCTCGAATCTGGTCCGCCTTCTACAAGATACATAATTGTACCCATAATGATTACAATCATTAAAACACCTAGTAAAAAAACAGAGATTTTATACTTACTTTTTGAGAGTGCTGTAGTAAGTACTTGTGCTTCTTTCAAAAAATGAGAGAGTTTTAAAATTCTAAAAACCCGTAACAAACGAATAGAACGTATTACGGCCAAAGAGTGCGTTCCGGTAATAAATAAACTAATGTAAGTTGGAATAACAGATAAAAGGTCAATTAAACCGTAAAACGAAAAAATATAGGCAAATGGCTTTTTAATAGAAATGATGCGTAAAAAGTATTCTACGGTAAACAACAGCGTTAGTGTCCATTCTATCGGTACAAAAATATAACCATATAACTCGCTATACGTTGAAACACTCTCTAACATTACTGTTAAAACCGAAAGTAAAATTGCTACAAGTAAAACTACATCAAACAGTTTACCATTTCTTGTTTCAGCTTCATAAATAACCTCATGAAGTTTTAATTGCCAAGCTTTGAGTTTGACTTCTCTATTTCTTATATTTAGCTTTTTAGGCACGATTGCTAAGTTAACAATTTGAAATAAAGATAGCTTGAATTTATTAGAAAAATCAATTAGTCTGCACAGCTTTGGTTTTCTATTTTTTTAAAACTACTAAATGAAATTTAGTAACAAAGGCACTAAATTTGCGTTACTTTACAATATGAAAGGTTTATTCTATACTATTTTGCTTTTTCAAGTATTTGCTGCGTTTGCTCAAACCACTCAAAAAGACGTAGTAATAAATGAGGTTGAACTTGTAGAACGTCTAAATAAACTGCGTTCTGCAAAAACTGATGTTTTACTTAAAGCCTATAGCGACTCTTTTAAATTACAACTTTTAGAAGAGTTAGAAAAAGAGGTTGCACGCGAATATCCATTTGAGCAATTAACCTCGATTGGAAAACTAATGTCTAATGATAAAACAGTACGTGTTTTTAGTTGGAACTATCAAAAAGAAAATGACGCTAACGTTTACACTGCAATTATTTCTAGGTATGACAAACGAAAGAAAAAAACAATCATTACAGAATTAAAGAAAAACGAATTTGGGATACGCGCTGATGAAAAAAGTACGCTGACACCGGACAATTGGTATGGCTGTTTGTATTACGATATTATAGAAGTAAAAAAAGGAAGCAGAGATTATTATACGCTTTTAGGGTATGATGCCGGAGATGGCTTAACGCATACAAAACTTGTTGATGTTCTTTATTTTTCGGGATCAACACCTAAATTGGGTTACAATTTATTTAAAATTGATGATAAAATTCAAAAACGTGTCTTTATGGAACACGCAAAAAAAGCCACGATGACTTTGCGTTATGATTCAAATAGAGATAAAATTGTTTTCGACCATTTATCTCCTGAATCTGAAGGTCTTGCAGCATTTAGAGAGTATTGGGTGCCAGACATGTCTTACGATGCAATGAATTTTACAAATGGAAAATGGATAGTAGAAGAAGATATAATTGCAATTAATAAAGAAAAGCAAAACAAAATAACAATTTCTACCTACGACGAAAAAAACGATACCATTAAGGCTGTTACAATTAAAGATAACTGGGAATCTCCAGGAGGCAAGCATACAATAGCCTTGCCCAAAGAAAGTAAAGATAAAAAGAGCAAAGCACGCACTAAAAAGAAAAAAGACCCTGACTTTAATGGGGTTTCATACGGAACTTTAGGAAGAAAAAAGAAAAAGAAACAATAGCTTTTATTTAACGAATGTTGCAAAATTAGACTTAGCAAGTGCAACGGGCCAGTTATTTGTTAAACTGTCTAACGTTTTTATAAGCGGNTCCAAAACTAATGTGTCTTCTGAATAATTTANNAGCGTATCAAAATTAACCTGTTTAAGTTGCTCTCCTTCCATTAAAGTAACTTTCATACGAGTAAAAAAATCAACATTTAGCTCTTTTCCCAACGCTTTGAGAAAATGAACAGAAGCATCAATAGAGCAACCAGAAGGCGGAGTTATATTCTCATCTACTACAACTGCAACAAAAAAAGGATTGATCAAAGCAGCAGTTGCCCACAGCTTTTTTCCATGCGCAGCCCAATCTTTTGTAAATTTACTTAACTCTTCTTCAACAAAGTTCTTTTCTGTTGCATCTAGTTTTCTATCTGTTTGATACAACCAAACTCTACTATACAAAGGAAAATCTTTAAATTTCTCTAAATTTTTCATCACTCAATTATTTTTCGTTTTTTAGAATAACCCCAAGTTTGAAATAGGCCTAGCGCTCCGTTATCCCAATTTGTTGTAGGATTTGTTGGAGCTGCGGATTGTCCAGATAAAATAACAGACACCTCATTATAATAGTTGTAGGTTGTTTCATTTAAACTGCGAAGCTCAATATCTACCGTATCACCGATTTGAAATCTATCTGTAAATAAAGGAACTTGAACATTTCCTGCACCAGTTACCTCGTTGTCAAATAAAAATAAATCATCCGGCTCATATAAAAGTGTATCTCCAACAAAGGGAATAACTCTAAAAAAGATGTCTTTCGACTGATCGTTATTAAAATTNATGAAGGCAACATAACCTTCGTCTCCAAATAAATCTTCTTCAACGAAAAGGGTAGAAATAAAACTTAACGCTGTCACCTCTTGTAAAAATGAAGTTGCCGTATACACTTCTCCATCATGTTCAATGCGTAGCGTATAATTTGAATTAAATATTGGCACATAATTATTTAATTGATAGGTACCGCCACCTATATTAGGCACGTTTACTTCAACTCCTGCACTGTCAATCATAGTTACAAGTGCTGCATCAATCGGAGCTGATTCCTCGTTTGAGAAGTAATTTGAGCTTAATCCCAAAATTACTCGGATATTTTCGTCTGTTGCATTGTAAACTGCATCAATTGAAAGTTGAGGATCAGCTTCATTCAAATTTACATCAATCACCTTCTGGCAAGATGAAAACGCCAATAAAACAACTGCGCTAAAAAATAATAGATAATTTTTCATGGTATTTTATTTTAATTCAAAGTTGTATGTTATCGCAGGTATTAATCTAAAAAGTGTGGTTTGCACGGCTTCCTGACTACCATCTTCTGCTTCTCTAAACGTAATGGTATACGCATTTTCTCTTGCGTAAGCATTGTAGATTGAGAAATTCCAATTATGCGTAAATTTTGGTCTTTCTTTCATATACCATGTACATCCTAAATCTAAACGGTGATAATCTGGCATTCTATAAGAATTTCTTTCTTGGTAATACGGCAAAACAATTCCATCTTGTTCGTACTTACCAAAAGGAAAAGTAACCGCATCTCCAGTATAATATACAAAAGCTGCACTTAAGGCAACCTTCTCGTTCAACTCATACATCATAACTACTGATATATCGTGTATTCTATCTTGTCTTGCAGAAAATTTTCTTCCATTATCAATATCATCAAACTGTCTTAAAGAACGTGATAACGTGTAGCTTAACCAGCCAGTAAATTTACCTTTTGTTTTTTTCACTTGAAACTCTAATCCGTAAGCTTCACCGTCGCCATAGACAAGTTCTCCTTCTACTAAATCGTTAAAAACAAGATCAGCTCCTGGTCTGTAATCAATCTGATTTTGAAAATCCTTGTAATAAATTTCTGCCGACGTTTGATAGGTATTGCTTTTAAAGTTATGGTAGTAACCCAATGCAATTTGATCTGCAATTTGCGGTTTTACATTGTTCGAGCTTGGCACCCACACGTCGGTCGGACTAGAAGTAGTTGCATTTGAAAGTTGATGTAAATACTGGAAATTTCTATTGTAACCCAATTTAATAGAATTGTGATCTGAAAGCACAAAACTAGCAGAGAATCTCGGTTCTAAACCCTGCTGATACTTTACTGTCTCCCACGTATCATAAGTTCGAGTTTCTAGTAGCTCTCCCGCATCATCAAAGTCATACGCATCTGATCCAATAAGACCAAAACCAGAATAACGCAAGCCATAAAGCAAGGCAAATCGTGGAGAAATTTGGTGTTCATTTTGAATAAAAGCACCGTATTCCATAGCTGTTCTAGATTTTAATACAATTTCTTCAAAATTTATATTATCTCCAGCTTCTAACCTTCCAGGTCTAAATGTGTGATGTATAGCATTTACTCCAAATTTAATTGTGTTTTTACTATTTAGAAAATAAGAAAAATCTTGTTTTATATTATAATCTTGAATGGAAGATTTCACACCAAAAGAATCATCTCCAGAACCTACGGTAAAGCTGTAATTAAAATTAGAAAAAATGAGAGAAGTATTAGAAAACAACTTGTCGTTTACAATTCTATTCCACCTTACGGTTCCAGTTGCGTTTCCCCAATCAAAGCCAAATTGATCCGCCAACTCAAGCACATCTCTACCAAAATATCCAGAAACAAAAATTCTATCTTTATCTGAGACACGGTAATTTGCTTTCATATTTAAATCATAGAAGTACAATTGTGTTTCGTTCAAATCTGGGTTATTTGAAAGCTTTAAGAACAAATCAGCATAACTTCTTCTTCCAGAAATAATAAAAGAGCCTTTATCTTTAACAATTGGAGCTTCAAGCGTTAAACGAGAAGAAATTAATCCCAAACCTCCAGAAACGCCAAATTTCTTCATGTTTCCATCTCTCATCTTAACATCCATAACAGAAGATGCTCTACCGCCATACTCTGCTGGGATTCCCGACTTATATAAAGAAACATCTTTTATTGCATCTGAATTGAACACTGAGAAAAAACCAAGTAAATGAGACGCATTGTAAACGGTAGACTCATCGAGTAAAATCAAATTTTGATCAATTCCACCACCGCGAACATAGAATCCTGCATTTCCTTCTCCAGCGCCTTTTACTCCAGGTGTGAGTTGAAGGGTTTTCATAATATCCTTTTCTCCAAATAAAACGGGTAATGTTTCTATTGACTTTGGATCAAATTTGGTTACAGCCATTTGCGCGCCAGTGATATTTTCATTTTCTTTTTCTGCTTCAATAACCACTCCTTCTACTTCTTGAACATCTTTAGGAATAGTTAACTCTACATTTATGGTTTGATTATCTGTTAATTCAATTTGCTTAATCAAATCATCATAACCCAAAGAGCGATAAATTACAGTATACTTTCCGGATGGAATAGTTAGACTATAAAAACCATATACATTGGTTTGAGCTCCTGTATTTTCTAGTTCCTTTACGATTACTGATGCACCAAATAAGTCTTCTCCGTTGGTAGCATCTTTTATCGAACCAGAAATTGTGAAATTTTGCGCAGCAACCATCTTCCCAAAAAGTAACAGTAGTAAGAAGATAAGTGCCGTATTTTGTTTATTCATATGAAGTTACTTTATGCTTTTCAAAGCTTTAGAAAACAAATTTACATTTATATAACGAGCTAAATTTCATTTTTGTATTAATGGTATGTTTTATTTCTTCAATAGATTAGACCAATCATATTTCACTTCGCTTAAAAATAATCCATGCGCTGGAGCGCTTGCTTTTGCTCTACTTCTACTTTTAGCGTTAAGTATGTTCTTTACTTCTTCGGGCTTTATTTTTTGCTGTCCAACTTCTAACAAAGTACCAACGGTTGCACGCACCATATTTCTAAGAAATCGATTGGCTTTAATCTCGAAAAACAAGCTTCCGTCTTCTTTCTTTTTCCATTGTGCAAAACGCACATCACAAATATTGGTTTTAACATCGGTATGCATCTTGGCTAAAGAAGTAAAGTCTTGTTCTCCAATCAAATAAACACACGCCTGATTCATTAACGCAATATCTAAAGGAGTAGAAACGAAATATGAAAACGCACTATTAAAAGGATTTTTTGTATTCGATATAAAATACTGATAAGTTCGCTCCAAAGCATCGAAACGTGCGTGTGCATTCTCATTTACTTTTACTATTGAAGAAATGGCGACAGCTTCAGGAAGCATTCTGTTCAACTTAAATAAAAACTTATTCTCGTTTTCTATTGTAGGAAAATCAACGTGTAAATAAAAATTAGAAGCGTGTACACCTGTATCTGTTCTTCCGCAGCCTACAACTTTAACAGGCTTATTAGAATTTAACTTTGTTAGAGCACGCTCTATCGTTTCTTGAACAGATATTTCTCTGGGTTGAACTTGCCAACCAAAAAACGCTGTACCGGCATACGAAAGTTCAAAAAAATACCTTTGCACCATAAGCACAAAGGTATATTTAAATCGTATTTAAATTTTATTTCAAGATAGAAATGTCTCTAATCAATAATGATTTTCTTTCTAAATGAATTAAATTTTCGTTCTTTAATTCATTTAGCAAGGTTGTAACCTTTTGTCTTGAAATTGCTGTAATACTCGCAATCTCTTGATGCGTTAAACGATGCTTTACGAGAATTTCGTGTCCAATAGGTTTTCCAAGATCTTGCGCTAATTCTTTAATAAAGTCGATTAGTCTTGTTCTTGCGTCTTTGAACATTAGCGCTTCCATGCGTTTTTCTGTTCTTTTTAATCTTTTGGTAACTTGCTTCATTACTTTTTCATTTAGAACAGGGTGCTCTTGAAGTAACTTAGCCATATTATCTTGAGAAATAGAACAAATAATTGTATCCTCATCCATAGCCATTGCAAAATCTTCTCTTTTTGCATCCGGATTTTTCTCTAGTAAACTTAGCTCACCAAACATTTCACCTTCATAGATAATTGCTTTGATGTTTTCTTTTCCGTTCGGCGAATGCTTACCTACTTTAATTCTACCGCTGGCTAAAAAATGAATATCTTTTGTTGGATCGTCTGGAAAAAAAACATACTCATGCTTATTCAGCTTTCTGGTATTGGTTAATGTTTCAATTTTCTTTTTATCCTCGAAAGAGATTCCATCAAATAAGTTGATTGAATCTATGTGCCATAATTTTGTTAACTCTGTTGTCATATCTTATCTTTTTAATGCGTCACATCTTTTAGACGACAATTGTTTTAAAAACTTTCACTAAACTTTAAACAGTTATCTAAATAACACAATAGAATAAAAAATGTTTTCTTGTTTACATTAAAAATCAAAATTATTTGGATGTGGTCCGCTACGCTGGTTTGTATCTAGCCTAGAAATAAGCTCTAACTCTTGCTCTGAGAGGGTAAATGCGTGCAAATCAAAGTTTTCTAAAATTCTTTTTTTAGAAGCAGATTTAGGAATAACAGCTATGCCTTTTTGTATAAAAAACTTTAGCGCAATTTGATAAATTGATTTGTTGTGTTTTTGGGCACTACTTTCTAATGCTTTTAACTGATTTACTTTACCAAACATAAGTGTGCGCCAACTCTGCATTTGAATATTATGCGTTATACAAAATGCATGCATCTGTTTTTGCTGAAAAGCAGGATGCGCTTCTACCTGGTTCAACGCAGGAAATGATCCAAAGGTGTGCTCAACCTCTATGAGCTTTTCTTCGGTAAAGTTACAAACACCTACATGCTTAATTAATCCTTCTTGCTGTAAATTCAGCATTTGCTCATAAGCAGACAGCCATTTGTTTTTAACAGGCCAGTGCACTAAATAATAATCTACATAATCTAATTGCAATTTATCCAAACTCCTTAATAGACTATCTCTAGCGGTAGATTCGCGCATTTCATCTGTCCACATCTTTGTAGTTACCTTAAAATCTGTACGCGCTCTGTTGGTTTGACTGAGTGCCTTACCAATTTCTTTTTCGTTGTTGTAAAAAGAAGCTGTATCAATTAAATTTATTCCATTTTCTAAAGCAAACAGCACATTCTCTGTACACGTATCGCCTGTTAATTTATAAGTTCCTAAACCTTGAAGTGGAAAACTATCTTTGTTCATTCAATGTATTGTTTTCATTTGTTTCCTTGCTCAATAGTAAGGTATATATAAAAGAAATAACCACCATTATAAAGTAAGTTATCTTATCAAAAAAAGATATATCTTCTAAAAAGTAAGTAAAACTGAGCATAAAAACCATTAATAGAAAGTGTAGACCAATTGCACTGAAATAAAGAACGGCAAAAATTCTTTTCTTTCTGTATAAGAAAATTAAGCTCACAAAAATGGTTATCCAAATNAAAATATCTACGAACTGAAACTGCTTAAAACTAACNAGAAACGTTTCTCCATCAAACCCTAACTCTTCTCCTCTTCTTCGAACTATTGCAGCAATTGAAATACCCTTGTTTTCTTTAATTAACTCTTTTAAAGCAATAGCAAAATAGCTGATTGTACTCCACAACATAAAAATAAACCAAGCTACCAAATTGATATAAAAAACTATGCGCGTAAATGCATCTGGACGTTTTTTACCAAAAATAAAATTTCTAATTTTAAGTATAATCGGTAAAGCATCTTTTGGTTCTACTTTATCAAACTTACTTGTATCTATTTTTAAAGCCATAATTTATAGGGTATAAATGTAATGATTTGACAAATTAATTAACTTTGAATTATGCAAAATTTCTTAAAAGAAACTCCTTTTCTTGATTACTCTTCTAGCCAAATTCAAAATTATATTTCTGAATTTATTGCATTACCCTCTAAAAAAGAAAAAGCAATTGCACTTTATTACAAAGTTAGAGACGGTTTTCTGTATGATCCGTATCATCTAAATCTTACACAAGAAGGTTTAACTTCTAGCACTATTTTAACAAAAAAAAGAGCCTGGTGCGTTGAAAAATCTATAGTAATGGCCAGCTGTGCAAGAGCCTTAGGTATACCTACAAAACTAGGCTATGCAATTGTTAAAAACCATATTGGAGTTGAGAAATTAACACACTACTTAAAAAAGCCCGAAATTGTTTTTCATGGATACCTAGAATTATTTATTAACGATAAGTGGGTAAAGTGCACACCTACATTTGACCAACGAGTTTGTAGAATAAGTAAAGTTACACCCTTAGATTGGAATGCTGAAGAAGACTCGATGTTTCAAGAATTTGAGAAAGATAAGCGCTTTATGGAGTATACTCATTTTTACGGTAGCTTTGAAGACGTTCCTTTACAACTGATGAATGAAGAGATGAAAATCCATTACCCACATCTATTTGAAGAAGTTTTCAACAGTAAAGCGTTTTCTTTTTTTCATTTGTAACTACTAACAGTCGTTTCGTTTATAGATATTTGTATGCTAAGTTTTTATGATGATTAGATTTACTGCCATACTCTTTTTTCTTGTTTTTGGATTGCACGCGCAAGAAAACAATTTCTTTACAGCACAAGAAAGAGCATATTTGTATCACACCGTTAAAAAGAGTCCAATTTTAGAGCAAAACCTAGGGAGATACATCCAGTATTCAGGTAAGAAAATTCTCTTACCAAACGGAAAAATAAACTATGATAGTACAGAGTTAATTATCATAAATAATCCAGAACAACTNCTCATTAATAGTAATGAAATTGCTAAATCTCCTAAAGGTTTACTTGCAGAACTAGCCAATAAAATGGCACTGTGGGAGCTGAATAAGTTACTTTTATCGAATAGAAAAAACGACTTAAAAAAAGATAATTTAGAAAAACAATATCAATCGTTCGAAGTTCTTCTTACATCTTTTTTACCAGCAGAAGCACTGAAAGAAAAAGATGAGGTGCGACTTCCTCATCCTAAAATTGAAAGTGTCCTCGATCCATCGCTTACGTTTGACAATAAAGTTGCATTGCTTACAGGAATGAAATTCTTAACTTTTGAACTCAAAAAAAGTACACTAGATGCCTTAAATAAAAGCGTAAACATTTGGGTGAAAAATAGAGCCTTCGAAATTTTTAAAGCTTTAGGCGGAAGCGCTGAACATTTTACAAATATTCTTACCGCTGCAGGAGATGGTAGCACTACCACAGGATTGTTTGAAGAACGAGAAAAAGACGAAAGAGGTAGATATAACAAAGGTTTGCCAAAAGCAGTTGGATTATTTCCGTACGAAAGTGAACTGATAAAACAAACGGAAAAACGCAAAAAGAACAAAGTAGAAATTCAACCTATGCGTTACACCATTTGTGATTTAGAAACAGTTGGTCAACTAAAAGAAACAAATATTCATGTAGACGTTTGGGGCTATAACTCAGAAAAACAAACTACAGTAGTTATAGAAAAAGGAGGTTTTACCTATCCGCTTTTTGGAAATACACAAACACGTTTTTTATCACCAGACAGTTCTTACTCAGGAAAAGCTACTTATTATTCAATCATACACGCAGTAGAAAGAGATATAGCAGCCTTAAACGAGATGATTTATGGTAAAAAAGGATTTGACTATTGGATTAAGTATCACGAAAATAAAAAACTTGACAAACTGCTAGATATTGAGAAAACCGAGAAACTATTGAGTGATTTAAGAGGATCTTACACCATAAAAACAGATAAAAAAGGAAAAGCGAAAGACGGTGGTAATAAAAAGAAAATCAAACAAGAAGAACTGTTGAGAAAATACAATGAACTAGCCAGTATAAAAAAGAAAATAAAAGAATTAGAAGAGAAAAAAGAAGAAGCACTTGAGGTGCTAACCATTCGAAATAACAAACTAAACTTAATGCAAGACTTAATTGGAAGAAATTGGATGCCTTTCAAAGAAAAAGATGGTTTGTATTTGTTTGCAGATTCTACCCGATTTGATTTGTATACGCAAGAATTTACGTTTCCGGCTACAGCTAAACCAGAAAGTTTCGAAGTTAAACTTATTGCAATTCCGTATTCTCAAAACAGCAACGAAGCGGATGAAGTAATGCTTCATGTTAATGTTACAGATGCGCTTCCAAATTATGATGCTCGTGTGCAAATCATGTTAAACGACATTTTTGAATCTGATCAGTTTACAGTGCAACAAAATTTATTGAATACAAAAGATTCTGTGGCTGTGCTGCAACTGTTTGAAGCTTTGCTTAACAAAAAGCTCGATTTTAATATCATTGCTAGAGGTCAGGGAGTAGGAACTTGGAATGGTATAAAAGTGGTAAAAGATAATTTGCAAGCAGAACTGCAACAATATCCATCACCAGAAGCCAAACAAGATGAACAGTTTAAACGTCTTCGTTTCTCAGAAGTTTATATCAATCTCAACCGATCAATTACCTTAGAAGTGAACAGTTTTACGGATCCAGTTAAGAGTAATCTAAGCCAAATCCCTCAAGACATGTTATCAAAAACAGCTAATTTTGAACTATCTAAAAATGAAGTATTAAGTGCGCTTCGCACCTATTATTTGTTAGAAAAACTACGTACAGAACTCAATGTTTTAGCCGGAAATTATCTGCAACGTGCGGATGCAAAAAAAGTAATTGATAGACTGAACAAAAGAATTTATAAAACCAAAATCAGCGTAGGTAGAACTTCTTTTAAGATGAGTGAATTTGAAGGTTAATCAAAGAATTCATCGTGAAAAGCAACGAGTTTAAGCTCTTCTGTAGCACGAGTAAAACCAGTGTAGAGCCACCTAAAAAAATCTTGATTTAGATGTTCATCAACAAGGTATCCTTGATCTAAAAACACAGCACTCCATTGTCCGCCCTGAGATTTATGACACGTAACGGCATAGGCATATTTTACTTGTAAAGCACAAAAATAGGGATCTTCCAATATGCGTTTATACCGTTTCTTTTTATTTTTCTCCCATCCGTAATCTATCTCTAAGGCGTCCCAAAGTTCTTTCATTCGGTTTCTTTCAATGTTTGGAGTTTCGGCAGTTAGCGGGTCTAAATTCAGGTAAACCTCTAACGGTTCTAAGTTTGGATAATCTACCAACTCAGCACTCACTTGCGCAAATTGAAAGCCGTACATCTCCTCTACTTTATAAACGCGTCTTATTTTTATAATCTCTCCATTTGCAATAAAGCCGATATTAGCATCTTTGGGCAGCCATTTATAGTTGTTTTTAACTACCATCAAATAATCTCCTCCTACAAGTACTTCTTCAAACCAAAGTATTCTACCTCTAATTTGTTGGTTGTACTCATTGGCTCTTTTATTACTGCGTGTAATTACTATGGTATCTTCAATTCCATATTTAGAAATTGCCGTATCGAGTTCGTCTGGTAAGTCATATCCATCCACACGTTTTAAATCTGCATTGTTTCTGAGCTCAAATTTAGGATAAACGCCATTATCTGATCCTCTTAGCATAGTCGCGTTAAGCAAAATATCTGAATCTTGTGCTTGGCGCAGCACCTCTGTAAGTTGAAATGAATAGATATTTTGATCGAAATAATTTCTTTTCAAATAATCTGCATTGAGAGCCGGACTAAAAGAACAACCAACCGGTGGTAGTTGTCCCTCATCACCAACAAAGATAATTTTACAATCTCCGTTAGAATAAGCAAACGTGAACAAATCTTGAAGTAAATTTTGAACATAGGTTTGTCGCCCTTCTTGAAAAGAGCTTTCTGCGATCATAGAAGCTTCGTCAATTAAAAGAACACGAATGCCGTTCTCATTGGTTTTAACAAAAGCTGCGCCGGGTTCAAGTTCATCACTGCCTTTGTAAATAAAACTGTGTATTGTAAAAGCTGGGTGTTCAGATTTATTTGAAAATACTTTGGCAGCTCTACCCGTTGGAGCCAACAAAGCAAATTTATTCGTAACCTTTTTTAACGCATTAACATAGGCCGAAATTAGACTTGTTTTCCCCGTACCGGCATATCCCGTTAAGATAAAAACATCTTTTGCTAATTTTTTAAACGTAAATTCAATCAATTGATTCATGCAACGCGCTTGCATTTCAGTTAATTGATGCGGAAAAAAATTTTCAACATGTGTTTGGAACTCGACTTTACTTGGCATTACAACAAAGTTAATACGAAGAAGTTAATTCTAAGATTAAATCCATTCAAATCCAAAGAATATCTATAAATTGATTAAACGGTTCAAAAAAACTAGTAAGCGAGGGAAAACGGTATTAAAAAAATTGTAGATTTGTAGGCATATAGAATTAATTCAAGAACAATGAACAACGCGATTAGTGTAATTTTCAAAAAATACGTTTTAGCAGCAATCATAACTGCAGTAGGTTTAGGACTATTAATTTATGGTTTAAAGCCATCTTCTCAACAAAATGCGCTTTTTAACATTGCAGCAGCCAATATTTTACTAGCAGGAATATTAGCGATTCTTTTAAGCTCTGGAGCATTAAAAAGAGGAATTGTTTTTGCTTTTGGAGGGATTGCAACAATCATTACGGTATACCTACTCTTTACCTCTTGGAACCAAATATCTGAAGCACAAGCGCACATTATCGCAAGAGAAAAATCAGAAATTGCAACCACACAAGTGCTTACAGAGATTAGAGACATCCAAAAAGCATATTACGAAGTGAACGGTAACTATGCCAAGGATTGGAATGAGCTTAAAAACTTCTTTGAATCAGGTAAAATTTTAGAAGCACGACCAATGGGAGCAGTTCCTGAACGTCCGATTACAGCAGAAGAAAGAAGTTTGTTATACGGACCAAGAGATAAAAGACTCTTAGACCTGAACATGACAGAATGGGAAGCAACTCAGTTGGCAAGAATGGGAGCTCTTGGAAAGAATAACGACCTTGCACGTTTCAAAAGAGATACTATTGAGATACCTTTTAAAGAAAATTTCTTAGACAACAAAAGATACCAAAAGAATAGAAAAGACGGTCAACTCGGTTCATTTATGGTAGATTCTATTCCTTTTATTCCAATGACAGGAGGTAAAGACGAATGGACACTTCAAACAGAATTTGGTAAAGTTATAGACGGAGATACTGTTTCTGTTACAGCGGTTACAGGTTACGAACCAATTCCGAAAATTATGGGTACAACGCCTAAGTTAATCGGTTTTGGAGATTTATCTACTGGTTCTTTAAAAGGAACTTGGGAATAAAATGTCTTTACAACTTTGTATAAATATTAGTGGAACCTCAGCTCATTTTGCTGAGGTTCTTCGTTCTACATCGGCTGTGGAAAGAGAAGAAATACTTAAATTTTCTTCGAAACAAGCTTTTAGTATCAAAGAAGAGTTAAAAGTATTTGTTCAAGAAAAAGGATTCACAAAAGAATACGATGAATACTCTTTAGCTTATTGGGGACAGAAATATACCATAGTGCCTTTCAATTTATTTGACAGTAAAAACTACGCTGCTGTATTCAAACTTTGTTTTGGAGAAGGAAACTACGACTCTTCTGCATTAGACTACACTATGCAACCTCATCTAGGCGTTACTTCAATCTACGAGATGCCGAGTTGGGTTAAATCTTTTTTCATTCTAAAATTTCCACGTATTATTGTCCAACACGGTATCAGTTTGCAACTTAATGGAATGAATAATGAATCTAATTTCAGACCAAATTTACACGTGCATTTAGAAGAAGACTATTTCTTTCTTACTTTATTTAAAGAAACCAATTTAGTTTTCAGCAATAGCTTCGAGTATCAAAACGAAAATGATATTGCGTATCACCTTGTTCATATGCTTAAGAAAATGCAGGTTACAGAACAAGAAGGTCAGCTTAATATTTCAGGTAAAAACCACACGATTAACACAACAACACTTTTGGAAACATTATCCAATTTCACTGTTTTGCGCAAATACAAAAAGCAGCTTGCAGAAGACCGCATAATTAAACATCACTTATTATGCGTGTAATTAGAGGAAAACTAAAAAGTGTGCGTTTTAATCCTCCCAAAGGATTTCCTTCCAGACCAACAACAGATTTTGCTAAAGAAGGACTTTTTAATATGCTAGAAAATCAGCGTTCTTTGATTAATCTAAACATATTGGATTTATGTTCTGGAACCGGAAACATAACCTTAGAGTTTGCTTCTAGAGAAGCTGGATTTATAACTGCTGTAGATAAAAATTTCAGTTGTGTTCGATTTGTTTACAATCTAGCAAAGCAGCACAACTTATTAGACGAAATACAGACCTATAAATCAGAAGCAGTAAAGTTTCTGAATAAAACAGAAGACAGATTTGATATTATTTTCACAGACCCGCCTTTTGCCTTATCTGTGCACGAGAATATACACAAAGCCGTTTTCGAAAGAGCGTTATTAACACTCAAAGGAATTCTTATTATTGAGCATGGAAAAGAAACAAAACTTGACCACCTTGAGTATTTTCAATATACCCGAAAATACGGAAATGTTTGTTTTTCTTTCTTTGAAGCTGAAAACTAAAGCTGTATGGCTTTAATATCAAAAGCTAACGCTTGAATTACCGGACTAGCACCTGATTTCCCAGGCATTCCATCAAGGCCGTTTGTACCGTTTGATCCACTATTTGCACTTCTTTGTCCGGCATCTGGTTCACCAGGCTTTCCACGTTCTCCGCCTCTACCAGCACTTCCTCCTGCACCGGCAGAATTGTCTATTTTGACTTGAGGTAAAAGTTTTACTGCAGAAGGATCATGAAAATATACAATAATTTCAGCACCGTTACCGCCATTACCACCATCACCTCCAATTCCACCATTTCCTGCATTACCCGGATACTTTCGAGAAGATACGCTACCTTTTCCGCCATCTCCACCGTCTGCACCATTACCGCCATTTCCACCTCTGCCTCCGTTGGCTAATACTTTTATATTTTCTTGATTTAGCGTTTTATGGAATCCCTTTTCGCCGTTTTCCATATTTACAGAAACAGCATACAAGTACTGATTTTCCTTCCAAAAATAAACCTCTACTGGTGTTGCATCCGTTCCGTTTCCGCCATGTAACCCATTTTCACCATGCGCTCCATCTCTACCCATCAAACGAGAGTTTCTAGTTATCCCATTCCTTCCACTTTCGCCAACATTGCCCGAGTAATCAATAACCATAGGTTGATTTACAGCTATGGGAAGAATAAACTTCTCTTGGTATTTCTGAGCTAAATTTTCTGGATTAGCAAAAGTAATTTGTATTTCAATTTGATTTTCGTCGAATGACTTTGCATATCTATTAATCATCAACTGCTTAGCTGCCTTATCGTAATTCATGCCTTCTGGTACACTCACGGTAAGAGTTTCACGATTAGAAATATCGATTTGCTTTTCTCCTACATTAGCATAAAATTTAAGTCCAACTGAACTATTAAAAACAATCGGTTTTGTTTCATTATAATCTACTCCCAAAGCATCTATACTGCTAAAGCTTAATTTGCGTGATGAACCACAACCAAACATCAAAAAAACACACAGAACCGAGAGTAAATGCACCAAATAATTTAAACGTAACATAATTCAAAAGTAAATTTTCTATTCGCACCAAACAGAAAAAGGCACGCTATTTTTTTCATAATTAGCTGTTAGGAAGTATTGAAAAACCCTTTTAATTCTAGAGTTAAACCGCACAATTAATCTTTTGGTTATGCTTATATTTGTCTTTCTCAAAAAATAAAGGATATGAAGGTTAACCCTAAATACGCAACACAAGAAGCATTAATAGACTTATACAATACGCCTTTAATGGAATTAGTGTATCAAGCTGCGACAATACATCGAGAATACCATAATGCAAACGAGGTTCAAATGAGTTCTTTGTTAAGTATTAAAACTGGTGGTTGTCCGGAAGACTGCGGATACTGCCCACAAGCTGCTCGATATCACACAGACGTAGATGCAGAAAAGCTAATGAGTGTAGAAAGTGTATTGGAACAGGCTAAAAATGCTAAGGCAAACGGTTCTTCTAGACTTTGTATGGGTGCTGCTTGGAGAAATATTAGAGATAATAGAGACTTTGATAATGTAATTAGAATGGTACAAGGTGTAAATGCCTTAGACATGGAAGTTTGCTGTACCTTAGGCATGATGAATGAAGACCAAGCCAAACGTTTAAAAGATGCCGGACTTTATGCTTATAACCACAACCTTGATACCTCTGAAGACAAGTACGAAGACATTATTTCTACGCGAGAATATAAAGACAGATTAGACACGATAGACAATGCTAGAAAAGCTGGAATATCTGTTTGTTCTGGAGGAATAATTGGAATGGGAGAATCTGTAAAGGACAGAATGGGAATGTTATATTCTTACACACAAATGGAAACTCCACCAGAATCTATCCCAATCAACGCATTAGTTGCCGTAGAAGGAACACCTTTAGAAGATCAAAAACCAATAGAGATTTGGGAAATGGTAAGAATGGTGGCTACAACACGTATTGCTTTTCCAGAATCAGTTGTGCGCTTATCTGCAGGTAGAACTTCAATGTCCATGGAAGGTCAAGCCCTTTGTTTTATGGCCGGAGCAAGCTCAATATTTGCAGGAGATAAATTGCTGACCACTCCAAACCCTGAGTACAACGAAGATAAAGCAATGTTTGATATTTTAGGATTAACGCCAAAAGCTCCTTTTGAAGACGGCGTAAAACCCGAAACAAAAGAAGATAAGTTGTTAACAGAAAAAGATGCAAAGGCTGCTGCAAGAAAAGCAGAATTAGCTGCAGCAAAAGGAAAACCAGCGGGCTTTGAGCCAAGAAAAGTAATTGTTACAGAGTAATATGGATAGCTTAAGTGAACTATTATCTAGTAAACTTCAAAAAAGAAGCGATAGTGGTGCACTTAGGTTTTTGAATGCTACGCAATTTAAGTGCGACTTCTATTCTAACGACTACCTCGGATTAGCAAATCAGAAAACTTCAACTACTTCATCTTCTTTTAGTGGATCAGGATCTCGACTAATTTCTGGAACTTCGCAAAACAGTTTAAACACAGAGTATTTTCTTGCAAAAACTTGGAAAAGTGAGGCTGCTTTAATCTTTAACTCTGGCTACGATGCTAATGTTGGACTTATCTCTACAATTGCCAATAGAAATACCACAATTATTTATGACGAACATATCCATGCCAGTGCAAGAGATGGAATCTTATTGTCTAAATCAAAAGCATTGAAGTTTAGACACAATGATTTAAATCACTTAAATGAATTGTTGAGCAAAACGAAAGGAGTTTGTATCGTTTTAGTAGAATCTATCTATTCTATGCATGGCGATTTTTGTGATTTGGAATTATGCGCTGAAATTTGTGCATCACATCGTGCACACTTAATTGTAGACGAAGCACATGCTGGTGGAGTTTTTGGTAAAACAGGAGCAGGACGAGTGCAAGAATTAGGACTTGAAAAAGCAGTTTTTGCCCGACTCATTACTTTTGGCAAAGGACTTGGAAGTCATGGCGCATGCATATTGGGAAGTCAGTTACTCATAGATAGTCTTATTAATTTTGCCCGAACTTTTATTTACACAACCGCGCTTCCAGAAAGTGCATACCAGCGTATAAAAACACTAGTTGAAACAGTAGATTTTTCGGAAAAACAATCGCAACTGCAAAAAAATATAGCATTATTTAGATCGGATGACACACAACTTTTGAGTCCAATTCAAATCTGGAAACCAACAGAAATCAATGACTTAAAAGAAAAGGAGCTCCTTTTAAAACAAGAGAATATTGGAGTTAAAGCCATTTATCCTCCAACGGTTAAGAAAGGTGAAGAACGATTACGCATCTGTATCCATACTTTTAACACAAAAGAAGAAATAGATAGATTAAAGTCGATCTTATACTAACAAATCTTAGTTTTCTTCTTTTGGTAAGTTTTCTTCTCTTATAATGTAGGCAGCTTTTCTTTTATCACCAATTTTCTTTAACCATTCTTTTTCTACGGCATATTTTAAATCTCTACTCGCGGTTGCTGAACTAATATCTTTCCACACTTCCATATAATTTTTTCTCGAAAAAGCTTCGGTTCTATCGTACATGGTAAGATAGGTTTTTACTCTTTCTTTTACTTCTGGAACTCCTTGGTTTTGAATATCTATATGTAATTGCTCTAAACTTTCTATTAAACAATTAAACATAAACACAATAAATTGAGTAGATTTTCCAACTTTATCACATGCTGCTAAGACTTTATAATATTCTTTTTGGTTTTCTTTAATTACCATCTCAAATGGCACAAATTGAAAAATTGGATGATCTGCAATTAAAATTAAACTTTGCCAAATTCTACCCATTCTTCCGTTTCCATCTGCAAAGGGATGTATAAACTCAATTTCGTAATGTGCTACGCAACTTTTAATTAATAAATCATCTTCTGCATTCTCTAAATATTCAAACAAGTTGTTGATTAAATAATGTACGTTAGTCGCCGGTGGAGCCATGTGAATAACCTTTTTTCCGTCTACTACAGCAACTCCTCCACTTCTATATCTTCCAGCAGAATCTATTAAGTTTTCCATTAAAACACCATGCATTTTTTTAAAAGAGTCTGAAGAATGGTAAGTAAACCCTTTTATGCTATCATAAGCTTTAATTGCATTTAGTACTTCTGTTACTTCCCGCTCACTACCTACTACTCTGTGTCCGTCTACCAAAGCAGTAATTAACTCTTCTCCTAAAGAATTTCCTTCTATTTCTAAAGAACCAATAATACTTTTAATCTTGTTCTCTTTTCTTAGTTTGATTTCGGGTTTTGGAATGGCGTAACCATCAACTTTACTTATTAAATTTTGAATTTTTCTAATTTGAGAGATAATCTCAGATGTTATTTCGTAGGGAGGAATCATCGTTTTCTTTATAATATCATGATAGTGTCAAATATAAAAAAATTGAAGTTGCTATCCAAAAATAACACTTAACTTATACGGTAATATTTATGCAGCAATTAAGTTGAATTTGCTAATTCAGATAGTACCAATAACTCAAACCCGTGTATTCCAAGCTCGTTTTTCCTCGCTTTATTTAACAAGAATATATAGCCATTATACAACAGTAAAACAGATAAAAAATACAGTTTTTGGTTTCTAAACTTTATAGTTTACGCTCATTGCAATATGTTCTGTTGTTTTCAGCAATTTAGATTTAGTTATCTACGCCTCACAAGTACAAGGGAGCTAGGTTTAATTTAAGTAAACAATGGCTGCGTTAAGCACAGTTGCAAATGAAACCCAAAAAATATAAGGAATGAGTAGTAATCCGCTAAGCTTTTTAATGTTCCAAAACCATATAATTAATACCAGAATAATTCCCCAGAGTATAACAATCCCAAATAAGGCAAAAAGCGGTTGTTGTAGTCCGAAAAACAAATGTGTCCACAACATATTTAACCCCATGTGAAAAATAAAAAGGTAAAATGCCTTGCTTATCTTTTTCTTTTTAAGTGCATCTTTCTCATTCAACAGTTTGTGCCAAATTATACCGAAAGATATTCCCATAAGTAAGAATAAAAAGCTCCAAGCCGGACCAAACACCCAATTTGGAGGATTAAAAAATGGTTTATTTAGCTGAGGATACCAAGTAAGAAGGCTATCCATAGAAACAAATGTGGGTAAAGCACCAAGTGCTTCTACTAGAATTACCGAAATAGCAACCTTTAACCAACAAGATTGCTTAAAAAAAGAGATGTTGTGCTGTTCTATATGTGTTTGCATGCGCTTCTATAATGTGTTTAATTTCTGGCGAATATCCACCTCCCATGCTGCAAACAATAGGTAAGTTTTGTTGTTTTACAAAATTAAAAACAAATTCATCTCGTTGCTTACAGCCCGGAATACTAACTCCTAGTTTTCCTAATTTATCTGTAGAAATAATATCTACTCCACACTGATAAAATACAAAATCTGGTGTAAACAAACGCAGTATTTCGTTTAAACTTTTTTCTAAAATATCTAAATACCTCTTGTCTAATGTGTTATCTTCTAGTTCTACATCTAAATCTGAACGCTCTTTGTGTAAAGGATAATTATTTCTACCGTGCATGCTAAACGTAAAAACATTTGGATTTTGCTCAAAAATTTCTGCTGTTCCATTGCCTTGATGTACATCTAAATCTATAATTAAGATTTTATTTGCAAGTTGTTTATCCAATAAATATTGGGCTGCAATTGCTTGATCGTTTAGCAAACAGAAGCCTTCTCCTCTATTCGTAAAAGCGTGATGTGTACCACCGGCAATGTTTATGGCACAACCGTATTCAAGTGCATAAATCGCGCATTGAACTGTACCATTCATAATAATTTGCTCGCGTTGTATAAGTTGCTCAGAATGCGGAAACCCTGTTTTACGTTGCTCTCTAGGCGTTAGTTTAAGGTTTAATAGTTGGTCTAAATAGTTCTCATCATGTACCGCTAAAATAAGGTCTATGGACGGAAAAGTAGGCCTGAAAAAATTTTCTTCTTCTACCGTTCCTTCATACAACAATTGTTTTGGTAACAACTCGTATTTGGCCATCGGAAAACGGTGACCATCTGGTAAGGGATGACAATAAATTGGGTCGTATGCAATCTTTAACACAGGCCAAATTTAAGCTTTTGTAAACGTGATGTACAGGAAAATAAAAAGGATTTTTTGATTTGTCTTTTATCTACTAAAAATCCCAGCTTACAATGTAAACTGGGATTTAAACAAACAACAATCTCTAAATACTTAAACTATCTTAGAGATAAACAAATATGCGCTGCTTTCACAACACAAATTCCACCAAAACAATTCACATTATTTTTTGAGGAAAATCGTTTCTCCCTTCTGCAAGGGTGCGTCTGGAGATTCAATGCTATTGTAGGCAAGCAGTGCTTTTAGTTTAACGCCTTCTGCCTGACTAATACTTCTTAATGTTTCGTTTTCTGCATTTACTTGTGCTATTTTTTTATCCGACTTTTTTCGTTTCGGCATTAGGTAAATTTTAGTGCCTGGCTGTATGCCTTCAACACGTTTGTTAATGTCGTTGTAACGATATAATTGTCTGATATTTAAACTAAATTCTTTTGCAATTCTATAATAGGTATCTCCTTCTTGTGCAATGATGTATTTTAGTCTGTCTTCTCCAATTAAAAGCGCGTGCGTATTGTAGTTCACCACTACTTTGGCTTGGGTTTCATTCTTTTTCTTGTCTTCTTTTTGAGTCTTCTTTTTATTTTCTTTACTGACAGGCAATTCTGCGTCTACCACCAAAGGCATAGGATTTTCTGCTGCATCGTAACTACCTTTTTTATCGAGCTCGTCCAAATCTAAACGCTCAATTAAATCAATTAATAAATCTGGATACTTCGGATTGGTAGCATAACCTGCTTTTCTTAACCCTTTTGCCCACGATTTATAATCAGTAATCTTGAATTCAAAAAGGTCTGCATACCTGCTTTTAGAGGTTAAAAACAAACTGTGATCTACAAAGGATTCCATTGCATTAGGATATTTTCTAAAGCATTCTCCTTTCTTATCGTCATCGTGGTATACTTTTTTTCCTTTCCAGTCTGAGTGACATTTAATACCGAAGTGATTGTTTGCCTTAGTTGCAAGCGTCGAATTTCCGTATCCGCTCTCTAAAATACCTTGCGCCATTGTAATACTTGCCGGAATTCTGTGCTCCAACATTTGTTGTACAGCTACATCTTTCCAAGAATCTACATATTCTGTTTGTGAAATTTTACCAAAGGCTACCGTACTCGCAAACAGCGATATACTTAATGTTATTTGATTGAAAACTTTCATATATACAGACTTTAGACCTATATAAACGAAAGTTATTAACAATAGTTACAGAAATTGTTGAAAAGTGTCTTTTTGATGTTAATAACACAAAAGCGCTCTGGAAATAAACGATCTATTGATTGATAAAAGTATGCAAAGGTTTTTTGAATTGCTGAAACCGCTCTGGCATATTTTCGAAAGGTGCTAAAGTAAAGCTTAAAGAAGAATCCAAAGGAAAAACCCAGTAGTTATCAATTAATTCGCCGTCTTTAGTTTGTAGTCCTTCTCTAGCACTATTATTAAACGAAAGATTATTTTTTTCTTTCTTATAGAAAAAACCGAGCACCTTTAGTTCTTCTAAGCGTGTATATTGAAGGCTCATTTGTGCATCTATGCGCTCATCTAAAAGATCAAAAGCAATTTCTTTCTTTGTGAAATGAACTAAATCTTGTATCCAAGGCTGATTTTCTGGTTCAGAAGTATACAATTCTCTCCACTGCTCTATTGCATTAATAGAGTCTTGCTCTAACTGAATAATTGATAGTAAATCTTGGTGTAGAATTTCTATCTGCTGCTTATCTGGATGTACGATAACGGTTGTTTTTCGGCAGCAATATTTACGTTAGTACCACTGAAAAAACTGCTGAAAATAAAGAGTATGAGTTTCAATTGTATCATTTCAAAAAAGATTTTGCGTTCTTTAGTTTATTAGGAAATATATATAATAAAATATGCTACTACTAGTAATTATTATCGATAATCGTTATAATATTATTTAAGCTATTATTTCCATTACTATTTGTGTTGAACTTTATCTCTAAAGGAGTATTGTTCACTTTTTTTATTTCAACGCTTTTTACAAAATCTTCCCAAGTTTTAAATAATTTTTCCACCTTCTGACTTTGTTCGTTTTTAATTTCTTTCTTAATTTCTTTTGGATATTCCTCATAGTTTAGATTTATATAAGAATACAAATTATTATTCTTTATTTCCGAACTTAGACTTGAATACGCAAGGTTTTTAGAGCTGTATCCTCCATCTTCAAACAGTTTTATGCTCTTTTTGTGATTTGTGATAAAGACAGTATTCTCATTGAAAGTAAAGTATGCAGGATATCGATTGTTAATCTTGAACTCAAAATAGTTATTTCGTTTCTGAATTATTTCATCTGGAATGTTTTTAATCAACGTTCTAATAACCTTATCATCTTGAATATCAAACGACATGCTCATCAAAGGCAAATATTCTTCTTTGGTAACATCAATATACTTACCATAATCCCATCCACCTTCGTACCAATTTATTTCGCTATTGTTTTCAATAGCTGTTTGAACTGACCCTCCATTATCTAAAATATTTCTAATATTTATACAGTACCTTCCGTTGTATGTACTTGTTTGTATTGTTTTACCTTGATTTAATAGTTCCTTGTTTTCAGACGATAAATAACCGGCTTCACTAATTGTATACCTCCTATCCAATAACTGAGCAATATCTTCGTTAAAACCGTAACCCCAACCTAAATAATTATACTCAACATTTTCAAAACCTAAAATACTGAATACTGCATTTCCATTTATTGATTGAAACCAGTCTTTTAAATATAATCCATTTCCTGTAGAATATTCATACTCTTTTGAAAATATATCGTAACATGCCGTCGGGTTTAAAGAAAAACTTACAGTTGCAAAGCTCTCCTCCGGAAAATAACTAAGTAGATTTTCGTTAAACGAATTATCCCAGATATCGTTTTCTTCCAGTAGCTTTTGAACATCACGATTTCCTGAAAAGTCAGTTAACAAAGAGATACTTTCATCTTCAAAATTTAAAAATGAAGAAAAATAATTGTCGGTTAGTTCAAAGTCAAGTTGCTTTTCGATATTTTTAAAATCATAACTATCCTCAAAAAGATCTGTTGAAAACCATAGACTGATATCTTTTTTGTTTTTGTAAAACGAATTAAAATTTTTATTTACGGAAATTTGATCTTTCTCATCTAATTCCATTAATATTTCAATTTCAAAATCTAAATTCTTCCTACTTCGTCTATTTTCAGCAATTAACAAAACAGCCTTGTCTTCATCCCATCCAAGAACTACTTCTTTGTCAATTAATGCGTAAGTATAATTTTTCTCTTTTTCTAAATCGTAATCAATTTCTAGCTCATCTAGAATATCTTCTATAAATTCAGAAAATTTTTCTTGGTCGTTAATTTCTATAGAAAANCAAATAAATTTTTCATCTTTAGCTTCATCAATTAGATAAGCAAAAAGATCGTTGTTAAAATTAATACCTGACAATGAAGGATCTTCAACCAACTCATCAATAATTCTGGCTACTCTCTTATTTTCATTTCTAATCTCTTTCTTAAATGTTCTAAAAAATTTCATCTTCGAAACTTCATCGAGCTTTCCTTTTTTACCAATTGAATAAATGTCAATTACGGAAACAGCCTTTGTACTCGCTGGAATTAGTTTCAAATTTTCTGGTGAACTTGAACACGAAGCCAATAAGAATCCGGCTATTATTAGCAATCCTAACCCGGTTGACTTAACAGTTTTAATTACGTGCATATCATGTTTTTTATCCTACTATTAATCAGATTTATACAATTTTGATTTAAGTAAGGAATCTTGCAAAACTAAATAACTAGGTTCTGAAATGCAAATCAATCAAAATATGCGCAAAGATTCCATATGTAAGCGAGAATAAATAAGTTGATTATGCTGTTGTTGATGCTGGTAATCTGGAAAATAAAAAGTAGAATTTTCTTTTTCATTCCGATCATATATGTAAAAAACTTCGTTATCGGTAACAACTCCAAATCGGGCATTTGTGATAGAAATAGATGACCTTACTTGGTCTGTGGTTCCCGCTAAAGTGCTTTTGTTACTTAAAGAGCTTTTAATTTCACAAACTACTAAAGGATAATTCCTTTTGTAAATAACAATATCGAACCATCTTGTCAGAATAGATGTTTTCCAGCTATCTTGACTTACAATTCTCAAACTTTTATCTCCAATATGAGATTTAAGTCTTTCGAGAAATATATTTTCTATGTCAGATTCTCTTGATTTCATTGAACTACAGCCTAACATCAAACAAACCAAATTCGAAATACCTCTACGCTATCTCTAATCCAATTCATCTTCTTTTTTTAGTTTACAAACACTAATTAAATAATATTCGTAATTAAATTATATATGTTAGTATATAAATAAAAGGTTTTAGTCGAAGAAATTACGTGAAATGTTTTTCCTACTTATTCACAGGTTTCTACCGTAATTGCAAGTAACGCTTTTTGGTTTTTCTTTTTTTAGAGGTAATTGGGGTTTGGGCAGCAACTTTAGAAGCTGTTTAAAAGCTTAGCAACTGTTAAAGATAGGCTGAAAACTAGAGTGGATAGCAGGTTGCTGGTTCTAATCAAATAAGAATAATGAATTAGGGATTTAGATAATCCTTCGGTCTCCCCTCGTAGTCTCCCCTCAAGGGGAGAGAGTTTAAATCTGGATACTTTTATAAACATCCAGATTTCATTTATTGAACTTTTTTCTATAGATCTGCTGCTTGCGCAATCAACTCGGCAACATCAAGTACTTCAATTTCGTCTTCTTTTTCAAAGTTTTTCACACCGTCAGTCATCATCGTATTACAAAACGGACAACCCGTTGCAATTACGTTTGGTTTTACTTCTAGTGCATCTTCTGTACGCTCTATATTTACCTCTTTGTTTCCTTTTTCGGCTTCTTTAAACATTTGTGCTCCACCTGCTCCGCAACACAATCCGTTCGTTTTGCAGCGTTTCATTTCTACTAACTCTGCGTCTAGTTTTTGCAAAATATCTCTTGGAGCTTCGTAAACATCGTTTGCTCTACCCAGGTAACAAGGGTCATGAAAAGTAATTTTTTTTCCTTTAAAGGTGTCGCCATCTTTTACAGAAAGTTTTCCGTCGTTTATTAATCCTTGAATTAATTGAGTGTGATGTATTACTTCGTAATTTCCGCCTAGTTCTGGATATTCGTTTTTAAGGGTGTTAAAACAGTGCGGACAACCCGTTACAATCTTTTTAATGTCGTAGCCGTCTAACACCTGAATGTTCATCATGGCTTGCATTTGAAACAAGAACTCGTTACCTGCTCTTTTTGCGGGATCTCCTGTACAGCTTTCTTCTGCTCCTAACACGGCAAAACTAACATTACAGTGGTTTAATATTTTAACAATGGCTTTGGTTATTTTTTTGGCTCTATCGTCAAAACTACCCGAACAACCAACCCAAAAAAGAACCTCTGGAGTTTCTCCTTTCGCTATCATCTCTGCCATTGTAGGCACAACTAACGTACTCATATCTTTATTGTTTTAACTGTAATCTTAATTTTCGTCTTTCCAATTTAAACGGTCTGCCTGACTAAATTGCCAAGGTGCTCCGTTATTTTCTATATTGGTAAACATACCTGTTAATTCTGATGGAGCTTTTGACTCTTCCATCACTAAATACCTTCTTAAATCTACAATAATAGAAAGTGGATCTATGTTTACCGGACACTCTTGCACGCATGCGTTACAAGAAGTACACGCCCACAATTCTTCTTCTGTAATATAATCTCTTAAAAGCGATTTTCCATCGTCGTGATCTTTTCCGTGCTTTCTTACGTTATTCCCTACTTCAACCAAACGGTCGCGCGTGTCCATCATAATTTTACGTGGAGAAAGTAATTTTCCGGTTTGATTTGCCGGACAAGCAGATGTACATCTACCACATTCTGTACACGTATAACTGTCTAATAAATTCTTCCAAGTAAGGTCTTGCACATCTTTTGCACCAAAGCGTTGTACTTCTCCTTCTGCCGGAGCTGGCGCTGCAAACGGATCTGCGCTTGGGTCCATCATTAACTTTACCTCATTAGTAACCGATTCCATATTTGTTAATCTTCCCTTTGCGTTAAGGTTAGAGTAAAAGGTATTTGGAAACGCCAATAAAATGTGAAAATGCTTAGAAAAAGGCAAGTAATTAAGAAATACGAAGACCATAGTTATGTGTCCCCACCACCCTATTCTTTCTACAAGATACAATCCACTTTCAGATAAACCTCCAAAAAGAGCTGGACCTATGTATTGAGATATCGTAAAATTAAATGAACCACTTGCACCTTCGTTGTAGTGACTTATACCTTGATTGTATAATGCTTCGTCTGCTCCATTCATCATAAAAATAAAAGAAACCAGAATTAATTCCATTACAAGAATCATGTTACCGTCCATTTTTGGCCAGCCATTCATTTCTTTCATACTAAAACGCGGAATATTTAGAAGGTTTCTTCTTGCTAAAAATGCAAAAGTTGCGATAAAAGCGAGAACAGATAAAATTTCTATGAAGGAAATAATGAAAGTATAGAAACCACCTAAAGCATCTTTAAAAAAGCGATGTTCTCCAGTAATACCGTCAACAATAATTTCTATTAATTCTATCTGTGTAATCACAAATGCTGCATACAAACACAAATGTAACAAGGCAGGAATTGGTCTAGAAAACATTTTTTTCTGTCCTAAAGCAACGAGTGTCATTACTTTTAACCTTTCTTTCTTATTGTCAGAACGATCTACATCTCTACCCAGTAGAATATTTTGTCTAATATTTTTAACGTTATAAGCAAAGTATCCGAACCCTGCTATTAACAATACTGAAAAAATAATGATTGCTACCATATCTCTAATTAACTATCTATTTAGGAGAATCTGCCTTTTGTAAAAGCTCTCTCAATTTTCTTTCTTCTTCTTTTGTTAACGGAACACCTTGGGTTTTGGCGCCAAATACACTGATGTGTATATATCTTTCTGGGTGAATTTTAATGTCTTCTACAAGTTCATTCAACTCAGTGGTTGCTGTATTTAAGTTAGTATAAAAAGCATCGTCATTTAATAACTTACCAACTGTACCTTCTCCAGAGTTTACTTGTTCCATTAACACACCAAACTCGTCAAGAGCAAGCGTAGCTTTTTCAATGGTCGATTTAAAGTCGGCTGTCAATAAATCTTCAGAAATTGTTTCAAAATTCTTAGTAATCACATCAACTTGTTTCATTGAAGTNTTAAGTGACGCGGTTAATTTGTCAACATTTGTAAAAATTCTACCCAACTTCGCTTTTTCGGCTGTAATTAGATTATCTAAATTATACGCTACATTACCAAAACGTTTAATCGCAGTTTGTACTTCTGCCAAACTTGCATCTAAAGAGTAGGCTGCAGATGTATCCCAAAAGGCATTTACAGAAACTACAATACCGTCTATTGAACCCATTAGACTTTCTAATTTTGCTTTAACAGGCAGAAGTTGGTCTTCTAATTGCTCTTCAATATTTTGAGAAACGGTTCCATTTAGTGTATCGCCTACTTTATGAAAAGTAGTTGAAGTGTAGTCTTGCCTTAAAGTCATTCCTACATCTAAAAGTCCGGGAACAATTTCAACAGTTGCACCAACTGCCGGTATTAGGTTTCTATCTTGAATGTTGAACTTAACAATTACGCGCTTATCGGATTCCACAAAAACATTAGGATCTTGCAACCTTACCTCTAATATTTTACCTACTTCTACTCCATTAAGAGTAACAGAAGATGAAGCTGTTAAACCTCCAGATTGAGGAAAATAAGCATAGTAAGCATCATCACCACCAAAAAAGCTGTTTCCTTTGAGGTAGTTTATTCCAAAAATTAAAAGCAATATGGATAATACTACAACGAGACCTGTTTTGAATTCTTTTGATACTCTCACATTTGTAAATTTTGTGCTAAAATAATGTGTTTCTCTTAGATTTACTAAACCTACGGGTAGCTAAAGTAGTAAAAGTTTTACCTTACAGATGTTAATAACTGCTTTAGAATAGATAACTTAATCTTATTCTAAATAAGACACAACAGTCAAACACAACATAAATTGTTTAAAACTGCTTAAAAGTTGATTACAATTTCTAGGTAAGAAGCCAAGTAAAAAAATTAGTTTTGTAGCACAAATAATCGTCAATAAGTCAAAAATGAATGTTAAGAATTTAGAAGGTTTTGCCTCGCAAGTAAGAAGAGATATTGTAAGAATGGTTGCCGCTGTAAACTCTGGACATCCAGGAGGATCTTTAGGTTGCGCAGACTTCTTAACTGTGCTTTACCAACATCAAATGCAACACAACCCTACTCATTTTAGTATGGATGCGAAAGGTGAAGATGTTTTCTTTTTATCTAACGGACACATTTCTCCTGTTTGGTACAGTGTTTTGGCGAGAAGCGGATATTTTCCAGTATCAGAATTAGCAGGATTTAGAAAATTAGGTTCTAAGCTTCAAGGTCACCCTTCTACAGACAAAGGATTGGCTGGTATAAGAATGGCATCTGGTTCTTTAGGGCAAGGACTTTCGAATGCACTTGGTGTAGCTGCTACTAAAAAATTAAACGGAGACGACACCTTAGTTTACACGCTTCATGGAGATGGAGAATTACAAGAAGGTCAAATATGGGAAGCTGCAATGTATGCTGCTGCAAATAAAGTAGATAATCTTATTGCTACAATAGATTATAACGGAAGACAAATTGATGGAGACCTTGACGATGTGCTCTCTTTAGGTAATCTTTCTAATAAATGGCAAGCTTTTGGTTGGGATGTTCTTGAAATGGACGGACACAACATGGAAGAAATTATAAATACATTGGACCAAGCGAAGGCAAAAACTGGAAATGGTAAACCAATTGTAATTATTATGAAAACTGAAATGGGACAAGGTGTAGACTTTATGATGGGTTCTCACAAATGGCACGGTATTGCTCCAAATCCAGAGCAGTTAGAGAATGCACTTTCTCAATTAAATGAAACATTAGGAGATTACTAATTGAAAAAACTCGTTAGCATATTTATATTAAGTTTTGTAGGCTTTTTTTCCTTCGCACAGGAAGACTTAACGCGTATTTTATTTATTCTAGATGCGTCTAATTCTATGAATTTAAAATGGGGACGCGAATCAAAACTTACAGTAGCTAAAGATATTCTTACCCGAACGGTAGATAGCCTAACAGGTGTACCTAATTTAGAGATTGGTTTGCGCGTTTATGGTCACCAATCTCCCATTACGGCAACCTATCAAGATTGTAAAGACACGAAACTAGAAGTTCCTTTTGGTCAGAATAATGTGGAACGTATTAAGAGTAAATTAAACTCAATACAGGCAAAAGGTACTACACCGATTGCACGATCATTAGAAGCAGCTGCAGGAGATTTTCCTGATAGACAATCTAAGAATATCATTATCCTTATCACAGATGGTGTAGAAGCCTGTGATGATGAGCCTTGTGTGATTGCAGATAAATTACGCGCAAAAGGAATTACAATAAGTCCATTTGTAATTGGTCTGGGAATGGAAATGAAATACCTAGAGAAATTTGATTGTATTGGTCAGTATAAAAACGCAGAAGATAGAAACTCTTTCTCTGCTGTGCTTAAAACGGTTGTTGATAAAGCACTAGTAAACACCACGGTTCAAGTTAATCTGAATACAATAAACAAAAAACCTCTAGAAACCAACACCACGCTATTCTTTTACGAAGCAGGTACAGATAAATTAATCTACACTTTCATGCATACCTTAAACGAAAAAGGATTGCCTGATACATTGATAATTGACCCGAATAAAAAGTACGATTTGGTTGTGAATACACTTCCAAGAAAATACAAGAAGAATATTAGCATAAAAAAGTACCAGCACAATACCATAGAAGTAGATGCACCACAAGGTAGTTTAACGCTAAAAATTAGAAACAAAGCAGAGCCTCACCTCATCAATTATAGAGTTTGGCAAGACGGTAAATTAGTAACCTTGAACAGACAGTTCTTAGAGGAACAACAACGTTACATTGTAGGGAAATACAAGATTGAAGTACTCACACTTCCGCGTATTTACTTTAATATAGAAATTAAACAGAGTGAAAACGAAGTACTTTCTATAGAGTCTCCTGGCTACGTTAGATTAAAATCACCTACAGCTGTAGTAGGACAAATTTTTGTAAAAAACCAAGATGAATCGCTTTCGTGGGTATGTGATTTAGCCGAAAATAGCACACAACACAAATGGTTATTGCAACCAGGAAACTACCAAGTAGTATATAGAGAAAAAGACGCAATAGCTACAAACTACACGAAAAAACAAGACTTTAGAATAACATCAAATAGAACGATAACATTAAATCTTTAAATTAATCATTATGAAAAAAATTGAAGTACTCGGTAAAAAAGATACGCGCTCTGGATTTGGAGCTGGACTTCAAGAATTAGGCAAAATCAATAAAGATGTTGTTGCACTCTGTGCAGATTTAACAGGATCTTTAAAAATGAATGCGTTTAAAGATGAAAACCCAGATCGTTTTTTCCAAGTAGGAATTGCAGAAGCAAATATGATGGGTATGGCAGCCGGTATGACTATCGGTGGTAAAATTCCTTACACAGGTACTTTTGCTAACTTTTCTACAGGTAGGGTTTATGATCAAATTAGACAATCTATCGCCTACTCTAACAAAAACGTTAAAATTTGTGCATCTCACGCAGGTTTAACACTAGGAGAAGATGGCGCAACACACCAAATTTTAGAAGATATTGGTATGATGAAAATGTTGCCAAATATGACTGTAATCGTTCCGTGTGACTATAACCAAACGAAAGCTGCAACTGTTGCAATCTCCGAACATATTGGTCCGGTTTATCTTCGTTTTGGAAGACCATCTGTTCCTATCTTCACACCAGAAGATAAAAAGTTTGAAATTGGGAAAGCTGATGTTCTAATTGAAGGTACAGATGTTACTATTGTAGCTTGCGGACATTTAGTATGGAAAGCTATAGAAGCTGCCGAAGAATTAAACGAAAAAGGAATTAGTGCAGAAGTAATAAATATGCACACTATTAAACCTTTTGATGTAAAGGCAGTTTTAGATTCTGTAAGCAAGACAAAGTGTGTAGTTTCTGCAGAAGAACACATGATTGCAGGAGGTTTAGGAGAAAGCGTTGCCCATGTTTTAGCAACCAACAATCCTACTCCGCAAGAATTTGTAGGTGTAAACGATACGTTTGGAGAATCTGGAACACCAGCAGAATTAATGACCAAATATGGTATTGATACACAAAATATTGTTGACGCTTGCCAGAAAGTAATTAAACGCAAATAGTGTAATTAGAAATGAGAGATTTAACATTAGAAATCTTATTTTTCTAATACGAGTTTCAAATTTCAATTAAAATATATGCTCCTTCTTGATGATAAAGAAATACTTAAACTTTTTAATCAAGGAGGAGTTTTTGCAAATAAAGCCTTTGCAAACATCGTAAAACAGTATAGCGAACAAACTTACTGGCAAATTAGGCGACAAACAAAAAACCACGAAGACAGTAACGACATCTTACAGAACACCTTATTAAAAACCTTTAAAGGCTTAAGTAATTTTAAAGGCGATAGCGTACTTTCTACTTGGATTTTCTCCATTGCACGCAACGAAACATATACGTTTCTCGAAAAAAGAAATAAAAAAGAGCACAGAGAGTTAGATGCACCTCATATTCAGCTCACGCATTTCACAGAAGAATTAGAAGGACTAGACGCTACGAAAATCGAAGAAATCTTACAACGCGCTATTGCAGCTTTACCCGCAAAACAAGCTCAAGTTTTTGAATTAAAGTATTTCGAAGATATGAAATACAACGAAATCAGCAAACTGGTAAATACTTCTGTAGGCGGATTAAAAGCTTCTTATCATCATGCAGTTCAAAAAATAAAAGAATTTGTTGTAAAGGAATTAAACCATTAACGAACTTTTAAGTCTAACTAAAAAATGAAGAAAGAGTTTAACATATTTAATCACATTGAGAAAACAGAAAAACCCACTGTTGACACTGCTTATTTTGAATCTTTAAAAAAGGAGGTTCTCGCAAAAGTAGATGACGCAGAAAAAGATATTTCCATGTTTAAAAAGCCTGCTTTTTGGTTTGGCTTAGCGAGTGCAGCTTGTATAGGTTTTGTAATTCTGTTTTCCTCTACTCCAATGTCAAACAAGGATGTAAAGAGTATCTCAGCTCAATTAAACATGGAACAAATTTCTACAGCAGAGGTTGAAGAATACCTCGCAGAAAATTTAGATGTTTTTGAAGAAGAATTAATTGCTGAGGTATTTGAAATCGTTCCAGAATTAGAGATAAAAGAATCAGAACTTGAATCTATAGATACTGAAGCCCTTGAAATTTATTTAGAGGAATATTTTATAGAAGAAAACAATAATAAAAACAGTTAACATGAAAAATTTCACACTTATTGCCCTACTTATTTTTAGTAGTACACTTTTTGCACAAAAACACAAACCATTACAAGGAGAAATGGGGATAAAAGAAGAAGAAAGAGCAAAAATTGAAAAACTGAGAAGAGCGTTTATTAGTACTCAGTTAGATCTTTCCCAATCAGACTCGACCCAATTTTGGCCAATCTACGATAAATTCACCCTAGAATTTAGAAGCTATAAAAGAGATGTCCGCAAAAAAATGAAAAGTATTTCTGAAACGGAAAACATATCAGACAGTGAAGCAGAAAAACTACTGAAAGAAGTTAATGCATTAGAATTGAAAATTGCTGCTTTAAAAACAACTTCTAATAAAGAAATAGCTGCAATTATTGGTTATACAAAAACAGCACAACTACCAGAAATTGAAAGGGCTTTTAAGAAAAAACTTTTAGAAGAGTTAAAAGGTAGACGAAGGAACTAATTTTAAGTCGCTAGACTATTTCTTATCCTTATTTTTGCTTTATGGATAATGCTTCGAAATTCTTAAAACTGCAAGGACAAACTAATCCCTTTCCTTACCTCATTGATGTAGACAAAGCAGAGGGAATTTATATTTACGACAAAGCGGGAAAAGCCTATATGGATATGATCGCAGGTGTTGCGGTAAATAATATAGGACACAATCATCCGGCAGTTACTGAAGCGTTAAAAAATCAAATAGACAGACATTTACACGTGATGGTGTATGGAGAATTTATCCAAGATGCTCAAGTTGCTCTAGCAGAAGAATTAACCTCTATTTTACCCGAAGAATTAAATTGCGTATACACAGTAAATTCAGGTACAGAAGCCAACGAAGCTGCCTTAAAACTTGCCAAACGAATTACAGGAAGATCAGAAATTATTTCGTTCAGAGGTGCTTACCATGGTTCTACTCACGGCTCGCTTAGCATTTCGGGTAACGAAACTAAAAAAGCTGCGTACAGACCTCTTTTACCAGATATAAAATTTATAGATTTTAATAAAACAAAAGATTTAGCAAAGATCACACATAAAACTGCAGCTGTGATTATAGAGCCTATACAAGGAGATGCCGGTGTAAGAAAAGCATGCGAACCTTATTTGCAAGCTCTTAGAAAAAAATGTACAGAAACAGGTACGCAACTTATTTTTGATGAAATTCAGTGCGGAATGGGACGTGCAGGTTCTATTTTTGCTTTCGATTTATACGACAATGTAGTTCCTGATATATTGACATTAGGAAAAGCTTTGGGAGGAGGAATGCCAATTGGTGCTTTTGTTTCTAATTATGATAAAATGCAGTTACTGACGCATAACCCAATGCTTGGACACATTACTACTTTTGGCGGACACCCAGTGGTTTGTGCAGCAGCAGCAGCTTGTGTTAAAGTTTTAAAAGAAGAAGTTGATTTTGAAGCATTAGAAAATAATGGTCAGCTTTTAGAAGATATGCTTTCTGATCTCAAAGAAGTAAAGCAAATTAGGAGAGTTGGACAAATGTTTGCGATTGACATGGTTTCTTTTGAACGCGTAGAGAAAGTTGTAAAACGTTGCTTGGAACTAGGCTTAATTTCATTTTGGTTTTTATCTCATCCCTACTCGTTTAGGTTGAGTCCGCCAATAAACATTACCAAAGACGAAATGCAAAAAGCCGGCGAAATTATTAGGCAAGCTATTTTGGAAACAGCCAATTAATAAAAGTTAGTTGAAACTTAAGGTTTTAGCTTTGAATATTTTAACTTCTGAACATTAATTGAATAACAACATCTCTTTTTACCAAAAAATAACAGAATTCTTAATTCAATAATCCTTAATTCTTAATTAAACCGCTATCTTTGTATTCCTTATTTTCAAAAGAGAAAAATAGGTTTAATACCTGGGGCTGACTTGGATTTGACAGCAATCGAGTTGGTTTAGTGTAAGCATGTCGAGACGTGAGATGAGTCTCGTAAAAAAATAGTTTCACACGATAATTGACAACACGTCATACAATCTTGCAGCATAATCACGGAATGTGATTTCGCTTAATCCACCTGAAGTATAGTAAGGGGACAAGTTTCTCGCTAGCAGCCCTGTCTTTCGGCAGCTAGAGTTCGAGATATCATCAAAATAGGACTAGCTTGCGGAGGTCTACTCTCCAATAGCGAAACTCTTAAGTAGATAAGTTGAGGTTTGGGTGTTTGTGTCCGTACCGATATCGAAAATTAAATCGCAAACTAAACATGTAGAAGACTAAGTTTACCATTGTTTGGACGAGGGTTCGAACCCCTCCAGCTCCAC